>Ga0187894_10000161_pt1 | contig 88438 bp, 67 predicted proteins | sample GBC1701081metaG_FD_136650 | JGI IMG/M metagenome (GOLD analysis project Ga0187894, IMG submission 136650) | White microbial mat communities from a lava cave in the Kipuka Kanohina Cave System on the Island of Hawaii, USA - GBC170108-1 metaG ...
GCGAACTGGAGCTGATCGGCCGCGACGCCGACTTCGCGCCCGGGCCGCGTCCCATGCACTCGGACATCGTCGGCAACGTCCTCATCAAGGGGCCGGGCCGCGCGTCGCCCGTCGTCCGCGTCGGCCACGACGATACGGACAACAACGGATCGCGCGGCCGCTATCGCTTCGTCAACAACACGTTCATCACGGATCAGGCCTTCGGCACGGCGATTCAGGCGTTCGGGCGGCTCGACACGATCGAGGCGCACAACAACGTCTTCTTCCGCCGCGGCGGCACGAACGGACAGAGTGAAGTGATTCGCGTCGTGAATGAAGACGAGGCGATGTGGGAAGCCGGACACCGGGTCTCGTCCGGCTCGAAGAACTGGATCATGACGGACGCAGGACGCATTCCGTCCGAATGGACCGGCACGATCAGCGGCGCCGACCCCGGCTTCACCAACCTCGCCGCGAAGGACGTCCGTCCCGGAGCTGGCAGTCCGCTGATCAACGCCGGCGGCACGTCCGCGCCCGCGAGCCCGGCCGGCTTCCCGTTCCCCTCGCCGCTCTATCCGCCGGCGTTCCAGCCGCCGCTGCACGTCGCGGCGACCACGGCGACGCCGCGGCCGGTGAACGGTACGATTGACATCGGTCCATACGAGAGCGGCGCGGCGCCGGGCTGCACGTACTCGATTGCGCCGACGAGCGACTCCTTCGCGGCCGGCGGCGGCACGGACAGCGTCAGCGTCAACGCGGGCGCCGGCTGCGCCTGGACGGCCGCGAGCAACGTGCCCTGGGCAACGATTACATCGGGTGCGAGCGGGTCGGGCATCGGCACGGTCTCCTACTCCGTCGCGGCCAACACCGGCGCGTCGCGCGTGGGCACGCTCACCATCGCCGGCCAGGCGTTCTCGCTCACGCAGGCGGGCGCGGGCGGATCGGGCTTCCAGGTGGATCTGTACGTCGATCAGCCCACGGGCGCGGTGACCTTCACCGGCGGCAGCGGCGCGGCGCAGGCGGCGATTGTCGCGGAAGGCGTCGGCGGCTCGAACGCGATCAAGCACACCGGCCTCGCGACGTGGGACGGCACGAAGCGCCTGCACGTCGCGACACCGGTGGACATCAGCGGCGTGCTGCCGACCGACAAGCTGCAGATCAGCCTCGACATCAGCAGCGGCGCGCCGCAGCCGTGCAACATCTATATCTTCTTCAACGACAACTGGCAGCTCGTCGTCAATACCACCGCGCTCGACTCGACGCCGGGCTATCAGACGTTCACGATCGACATCAGCAGCATCCGCGCCTCGCTCGGCTCGGGCGTGAACGACATCTACTTCAAGGCCGGCAACGGCTTCCCGTCGAACGGGACGCTGTGGGTCGACAACTTCCGCTTCATCCGCCCGTAATCGCGCCGCACGCATCGCCCCACGTGAGGTCGTCCCCCGGACGGCCTCACGCCTCGCCGCCCGCGAGGTGGGTACCGTTTTGGGGCGACGCGGCGACGCGTGACCGCGACGAGCCGTGCGCCGGAGCGCGGTTCGGCATACCATACGCGGATGACCTCCGCCTGGCGTTCTCCGCACGTCGACAGGCGACTGGCCAGTGGGGTCTGGCCCTTCCTGGTGGTGATCGTCCTGGCCGTGAGCGCGCTCGCGGGCTGCCGCGACGCGTCCGCGCCGCGCGGCGCCACGCCGCCGATACGCCTGGCGATCGGCTACGCGGATTCGCGGTCCACCGATCTGCCGGACGCGGGCATTGCGACGCTCGTCTCGCTGCTGGCCAACGAACGCCTGGTGACGCTGGGACGCAACGGGCGCGCGGAGCCCAAGCTCGCGGCGCGGTGGGCGTGGTCGACCGATGGGCTGACGTGGCGCTTCTTCCTGCGTCCGAATCTGAAATTCCACGACGGCTCGCGCGTGACGGCGTCGGTCGTAGCGGCCGTCCTCAACCAGTTCCTCGCGCAGGGCACGACCAGTCCGACCGGCCTCAGCCCCGGCGCGCGCGATATCCAGCAGGTGGAAGCCGTCAGCGATCGCGAATTCATCATCCGCCTGCGGCGTCCCTCGACGCTGTTCCTGGAAGCGATCGCGTTCATTCCGATCACCTCCGATCCCAGCCTGGGCATGAACGAGCACTCACACGGCACGGGCGCCTTTCAACTCGTCGAGCATCGCGCCGGCGGCGCGACGCTGGAGGCGTTCAAGGATTATCACGACGGCCGTCCAACCATCGATCAGGTGGACATCCGCCTGTATCCCAACGCCCGCAACGCCTGGGGCGCGCTGATGCGCGGCGAGATCGACTCGCTCTACGAGGTCCCGCCGGAAGCGCAGGACTTCATCGAGCACTCCTCCTTGACGCAGATCAAATCGTTCACGCGGCCGTACGTCTACACGCTCGCCTTCAGCATGCGCCATCCGCAGTTGCGCAAGACCCGCGTGCGGACGGCGCTGAATCTCGCGGTGAACCGCGCCGACCTGCTCACGATCGCGCTCCACGGACGCGGACTGCCGGCCGCGGATCACGTCTGGCCGCAGCATTGGGCGTACAATCACGCGGCGCCGCGGCCGAGTTTTTCGCCGACGGAAGCCGGCGAGATCCTCGACGCGGAAGGCCTCGTCGTGTCGACGGCGCCGGGTCAGCGCACGCCGACGCGATTCTCGTTCACCTGTCTCCTGCTCGCGGGCGACACGCGCTTCGAGCGCATGGGCCTGATGTTGCAGCGCGAACTGAACGAGATCGGCGTCGACATGCAGCTCGAAGCGCTGCCGCTGCAGCAACTGGCCCCGCGGCTGCAAAGCGGACGGTTCGACGCGTTCCTCTTCGAGCTGGTGTCCGGCCACGGATTCGACTGGGTCTACTGGTTCTGGCACTCGACGCTGACGCCGCGGTGGATGACGACCGGATACACGGCCGCGGACGGGGCGCTGGACCGCATCCGCGGCGCGTTGACGGATGCCGACATGCGTGTCGCCGTCCGCGATCTGCAGCAGATCTTCCGCGAGGATCCGCCCGCCATCTTCCTGTGCTGGAGCCAGACCGCCCGCGCCGTCAGCACCCGTTTCAACGTGCCAAGCGTCGTCGAACGCGATATCGTCAGTACGCTGCCGCGATGGCAGCTCGCGCGCCCGGCTGCGGCTCAGTAAGCGTCCCGCTCAAGCCGACGCTCGACCGGCCGAATACCAGCTCAGTCGTCTATCGCCCCGCGGCCTGACGACGGTCTGCCTGAACGACGCTATGTCACACGACGCACGCAACGCCGTCAGCCACGAGGGGCCGGAATACCACCGCATCGGGATCCTCGGCGGCGGCACGGCCGGATATCTGACGGCCCTCAGCTTCCGCGCATTCCGGCCCGATCTGTCGGTCACGCTGCTGGAGTCCAGCCAGATCCCGATCATCGGCGTCGGCGAAGCCACGACGACGGAGATCGTGCCGTACCTGCACCGCGTGCTGGGCCTGGATGCCGCCACGTTCTTTCGCGAAGTCAAACCGACGTGGAAGCTGGGCATCAAATTCGATTGGGGACGTCCCGGCACGTTCTTCAACTATCCGTTTGATTCGGGCAGCGTCCTCGAACCGCTGCTTTATGAAGGACACTTCCGCAACGTGACGCTCGGCTCGGCGCTGATGGCCGCCGATCGCTTCCCCCTGCTGCAGACCGCCGATGCCGAGATCGAATCGCACCTGTGCCGGATTCCGTTCGCCTATCACCTCGATAACAAACCGTTCGTGCAGTACCTCCAGCGCCGCGCGGCCGAGGCCGGCGTCGCGCACCTCGATACGGAGATCGTGGACGCCGAGCTCCTGGAAGACGGCGAATCCATCGGCGCGCTGATTGGCAAGGACGGCCGGCGCCATACATTCGATCTCTATATCGACTGCTCCGGCTTTCGTTCGTTCCTGCTCGAACAGAAGTCAGGCTCGCGGTTCATTTCCTACTCGTCCAGCCTCCTGACCGACTCCGCGGTCGTCGCCAGCGTCCCGCATGACGGGCACATCAAGCCGTACACGACCGCGGAGACGATGAATGCCGGCTGGTGCTGGAATATTCCGCAGGTCCATGAGGATCATCGCGGCTACGTGTTCTCGTCCGCATTCTGCTCGGTCGACGACGCGGTCGCGGAGATGCGCGCGAAGAATCCACGGATGGGCGATCACTGGCTGGTGCGCTTCCGCAGCGGACGCCACGAGCACTTCTGGAAGGGCAATGTCGTCGCCATCGGCAACGCCTACGGCTTCGTCGAACCACTCGAATCCACCGCCATCCAGGTCGTGATGCATGAGAACCGCCTGCTGCTCAGCCACTTCCCCACATTCAAGTCGGAAGTCAAAGTTAAATCGCTCTTGAACCAGCGCGTTGCGGCGTATTGGGATTACATCCGCTGGTTCCTCTCCATCCATTACAAATACAACGATCGGTTCGATTCCCCCTTCTGGCAGCACTGCCGCCGCGAGACGGACACGTCGGGCGCGCAGTGGATTGTCGAGTACTATCAGGAAGCGGCGCCGCTGACATACAAGAACGTGCCCGAAGCGCTCGCGCGGCCGACGTTCAACAGCTTCGGCTTCGACGTGCTGCTCTCCGGCCAGCAGGTGCCGGCACGCTGGCTGCCGCCGCGCCGGACCCGCGACGTGCACGACCGGCAACTCGTCGAGCAGCAGCGCATCGTCGAGCAGGCGCTGCCGCAGGCGCAGGCGCTGACACTGCTGGGCGAGTACCCGGAGCTGCTGGAGAGCTACGCCACGCTCGCGGACAGTTGGGTCGCGCTGATGGCTCGCCAGTACGAGGCGCGTCAGCACGAGCCGGGACGGCACGAAGCGGGGCGCCACGACCAGGCGTCGACCGGCAGCAATGGACGCTGACCCATTCCGCGATGCCTGCCTCTCGCGGCGCGGCGCCACGCGCCTCGCCGAAGACGTCGAGCGCCGCGCTCGACGCCAGGAGTCCGCAAGATGCGCATCATCGTCGCTGGCGCAGGTCCGGCGGGCTTAGCGTTCGCGCTGTCCTTCAAACAACAGCGGCCGGCTGCCACGGTGACGATCGTGGAGCGCCGCAAGCCACGCGACGCGTACGGCTGGGGCATCACGCTGCCCCGCTGGGCGCTGTCACGCCTGGCGACGGCGGACAGCAACGCGGCCGCGGAATTGGCGGCGCACAGCGTCAGTTGGAACGGCGTCCACATCTATCACCAGGGACGCCGCGTCGAAGCCGCGGGCGCGGCGCTCCTGGGCATCCAGCGATCGACGCTGCTCGACGTCCTCCGTACGCGATGTGCCACGGCAGGTGTCGACATCCACTATGAAACGGAGCTCGGTCCGGACGCGCTGCCGGCGTGCGACCTGCTGGTGATTGCAAACGGCGCGCGCAGCGCGATTCGCGATCGATACGGCGACGCCTTCGGCGTCCAGCATCAGGCGATGACGACGCGGTTCACGTGGCTGGCGACGCCGCATTCGATCGCATCGCTGACGGTGGCGTTCGCGGAGACCGACGCGGGCGTCTTCATCGCGCACGGATATCCTTCGTCCGCGGAGATGAGCACGTTCGTCGTGGAATGTTCGCCTGACGTCTGGCAGCGTACGGGGATTGGGGACGAGTCGAATGACGAGGCCTGCGCGTATCTCGCGGCGACATTCGACAGCGTGCTGGATGGGAAACCGCTCGTCTGTCATCACCGCGTGCGCTGGACGTCGCTGCTGCGCGTGCGGAACGAGCGCTGGCATCACGAGCGGATGGTCTTGTGCGGCGATGCGGCGCACGCCATCCACTACGCCGTCGGCTCGGGCACGTGCCTCGCGATCGAAGACGGCCTCGCGCTGGCCGCGGCGCTGTGCCAGCACGACGATGTGGGTGCCGCGTTGACGTCGTATGAAGAAGAACGTCGCGCCGCCGTCGGGATCATGCAGGAGATCGAACCCACCGTGTTGCGCCGGCTCGATCGCGCGCGGACGGACATGGACCTGCCGCCGCTCACGCTCGCCTACCTCCTCCTGCGTCAATGGACGGCGAACGAATGAATGAACGACACGCCCACCCGATGAGTGCGACTGCAATCAGATGGGCGTGACCGAAACGTCGAACGCGGTCCGCCACCGCGTTACTGTGCTGAACGTTGAATGCTGAACGTTGAAGAGCGGCGGGTGTGTCGTCCGCAGCGTTTCCGCGACGGTCTACATGTCAGCGTCAATCTCGCGTTCGGCTTGCAGCCAGTCCTCGACTTCCCGTCCGTGCGTGCCACCACGCGACTCGTAGAGCTGATGGGCCCGCCGGGCGATCTTATCGATGCGGGACTCGTGCACTCGAAGCGCTGGCAACGACACGGCCGCGGGCACCGGCGTGGGTGTGGATACGGACGCCGGGGCTTCGCTGACGTCAGCCGCAACAGGCTTCTTTCGCGCTCGAGCCGTGGTACTGGCAGGCTTCGTACTGGCAGGCTTCCCGTTGTCGCTGACCTTCTTTCCTCGCTTGGACGCTGTGCTCACTGCTACTGTCTCCTTCTCTGGTTAGATGTCCGTCTCTCACATGTTCGCATGCTGGCGCGCGTTCGCGTCAGCGTTTCCGAAGCGCGAGCGTGCGTGTCGGCTCGTGAATGAGCTGACGCACGTCCAGGCCGGAAATGGCTGGCCATCTGCCGTCATGCGAGCGTCGCAAGCGCAATTCGGGCAATTCGGCTATAATGGTTCACGTTTGTGGCTGCACCTCGAATTCTCGCAAAAGACGCCGTAACGACCGCATGCTGCGGAACGCACCGCGTCCGTTGAAGGTCCCACCCACTCGATCTCTTTCGTCCGACACACGCCAGATTGGCGTGATGTTGGTTGTTCGTGGCCTGCTGCGCAGCGAGGAAACGCTCCAGGCAGATTCAGGAGCATTTTTCTCAATGCCGTTCAGTACGCTCGGGCTCTCGCCCTCTCTCTGTCTTCCGCTCGCGCGGCTGGGCTATACGCAGCCCACGCCCGTCCAGACCGAATCCATTCCCCTCGTGCTCAGCGGCAGCGATCTGCTGGCACGCGCCCAGACCGGCACCGGTAAAACGGCCGCGTTCGGCCTGCCGATGATCGATCGCCTGCTTGTCCGCGGACGGCGTGCGGCCGGCTCGCGCAAGCCCCGCGGCCTGATCCTCGTGCCGACGCGCGAACTGGCGCTCCAGGTCCACAAGTCGCTCGCGACCTACGGGGCCCCCGTCAGCCTGCGTGCAACCGCCGTCTTCGGCGGCGTGCCGATGCGCGGACAGGTACAAGAACTGCGGCGGGGCACGGACATCATCGTGGCCACGCCGGGCCGGCTCATCGATCACATCGAGCACCGGACGGTCGACCTCTCAGGCGTGGAAATCCTCACGCTGGACGAAGCCGATCGGATGCTCGACATGGGCTTCCTGCCGGCGCTGCGCCGCGTGCTGGGCACGCTGCCGCGCACGCGGCAGACGCTGTTGTTCTCGGCGACGTTTTCAAAAGAGGTCGTGCGCCTGTCGGCCGACTTCACCCGTGAGCCGGCGCGCGTGGACGTGTCGGATGGACAGGTGGTGGCGCCGACGGTAACGCATCGCGTCCACCCCGTCCCGGACGGACGCAAGAGCGACCTGCTCGTCCACATCCTGATGCAGGCCCCCTCGGGGCAGACGCTCGTCTTCTGCAAGACGAAGCGCGGGTCGAACCGCGTGGGCGATCAGCTCGAACGGGCGGGTCTGAAGGCGGCCGTCATTCACGGCAACAAGAGCCAGGCCGCGCGGAACCGCGCGCTCGCCGACTTCAAGGCGGGCCGCGTGACGGTCCTCGTGGCGACCGACATCGCGGCGCGCGGTCTCGACATCGTTCAGTTGCCGCTCGTGGTCAATTACGATCTGCCGCTCGTTGCCGAAGATTACATCCACCGCGTCGGGCGCACGGGCCGGGCCGGACTGGCCGGACGCGCGATCTCGCTCGTCTCGGCAGCGGATCGGCCGCTGCTGCAGGACATCCAGCGGCTGCTCCCCGAACCGCTCGAACAGGCGGTGGTCGAAGGATTCGAAGTCTCGCACGCACGGCACGCCGCGCCGGCGGCTCCCGGACGCCGTCCGCAGCCGGGCCGGCAAGCGCGCGGGTTCAGCGCCCGTCGGCCATCGAGCGCGCGTCCGCGCTCGGGTGACGCCGGACGCCGTCCGTCGCGAGCGTTCTAGCGAGCTCCGCCTCAACTGCCGAGCGTTCGGCAGCGTGGAGAGGCTCCGCTTTCGCTGGAATCTCCTCAATCCAGGAAGCCCCTCACCCAGGAAGCCGCCGCGCACGCGCGGCCGGCTTTCTTCTCGTGTGCGGCGACGACCTGGCCGCCGCCTGACCGTCACGAAGACGGGATGCGCAGGCGTTTCATCATCGCGCGGACGGTGCCGCCCGGATCGCGCGATGATCCGCGTCCGACCTCGCCGAGCAGCTTTGCCGCCTGCGCGGCGTTGCCGCCGGTCCGCGCCAGCGCCTCACGCAGCGCGGCCTCCTGCAGCCGCGCCATCTCCTCACGCAGATTGAATCCGCCGCCCGCCACGCGCGTCGACAGCATCTGCGCGTCCACGATTGGCGGTCCTGCCGCCGTGTGGCCGTCGGCCGATCGTCCCGGCGCCACGATGCGCCGCGGCAGGTCCGACGGGATGATCTCTTCGCCCGCCCGCTTGTAGACGAGCGTCTCGTAAAGCACGTTGCGCAGCTCGCGGATATTGCCCGGCCAGGCGTAGCGCTGCAGCGCGCGCAGGGCGTCGGCCCGCAGATCGCGGACGCGGACGGCGGCCGTCTGCGGCTGCTCCTGCGCGAACTTCGCGATGAAATGGCGTGCGAGGACCGGTAGATCTTCGAGCCGCTCGCGCAGCGGCGGCAGGCGCAGCGTCACGATCGCGAGCCGTTCGTAGAGATCGCTGCCGAACAGGCCCGCCTGGATCAGCGGCGGCAGATCGCGGTTCGTCGCGGCGACGATCCGGAAATCCACCTGATGCCAGGCGTTCTCGCCCAGGCGGCTCACCACCCGGTCCTCCAGCACCCGCAGCAGCTTCACTTGCGTGTTCATCGGCGTGTCGTCGATCTCATCCATGAACACGGTGCCGCCCTCGGCCGCCATCAACTGCCCGTCGTACCGATGCACCGCGCCAGAGAACGCGCCGCGCTCGTAGCCGAACAGCTCGGCTTCCATCAGCTCGTTGGGGATCGCGGCGCAGTTGATGGGCACGAACTGGCGTGCGCGGCGCGGAGACCAGGCGTGGATCGTCCGGGCCAGGACCTCCTTGCCGGTGCCGGTCTCGCCCACCAGGAGGACCGGCATCGACGTCACGGCGACGCGCGCGGCCTGCGCGACGACGGCGCGCGCCGCGGCGCTGTGCGTGATCAAACCGTCGGCGTGCGGGACGGGGGGATCCGCCAGCAGCAGCTCGCCGATGCGGGCGAGGATGGCGCCTGCGCTGTCCGGGGAAGAGAGCGGGATGACGTCGTAGGCGCCGCGCACGACGGCGTCGAGGGCGAGAGCCTCGCCGACGTCCGCCGCGGCGATCCAGATCCAGGGCCTCGTGCGGGAGGCGACGGACGGCACGCGGTCCGCGTCGCGCGTATGGACGACGAGCACGCGCGCGGTGATGGCGTCGGTGGCGGCGCTCCAGGCGATGTCGTGCTGCCGGAGGAGCGCGGCGAGCGCGCGCGGCGGTGGCGGCCCTATCCAGCCGATATCGGGCATATCGTCATTTAATCACGGCTGAGTCGTGAACAGAATGATGAATCTGCTACGTCCGTTTGCGGATCCCCAGCAAAACCGCCTGTCTGGCGCTGGCAGCGTCCCTGCACCAGAGGGTGGTCGACCGGTCAGAAGACCGGCAGGAGGACACGTACAGACATGGACGTTTCGTGGCTATGGACGCTCGGATGGATCTCGCTGACGGTGGTGGTCCTGCTGCTCGTGGGCGCCGCGGCGCTCGCGGCGGGCACGCGCGTGATCGACGAAAGCCACTCGGGACTGGTCATCAAGCGGTACGGTCCGCCGCTGCCGTCCGGCGCGATTCTGGCCCTCAACGGCGAAGCCGGCTTTCAGGCGCGCATGCTCGCGCCCGGCTGGCACTTCGGCGTGTGGCGCTGGAAGTACAAGATCATCAAGACGCCCGTCATCGTCGTCGGCCCAGGTGAGATTGCGCTCGTCGTCGCCGCGGACGGTCAACCCATTCCGTCCGAACGCGTCCTCGGACGCACGGTCCCGTGCGAGCAGTTCCAGGACGCCGCGGCGTTCCTGAAGAACAACGGCGAGCGCGGACGACAGCTCTCGTTCCTCACGTCGGGCACGTACCGCATCAACCCGGCGTTGTTCGAGGTGGTGACCGCCCGGAACGCCGACGCGTTCGACATGACGCCGGCGGACCTGCACATCTATCACATGCCGTCCGACCGCGTGGGTATCGTCACCGTGCTGGACGGCCGGCCGATTCCCGCCGGCGATCTGGCGGGTCCGCCCGTCGCCGGCCACGAGAGCTTCCAGCGCGGACAGGCGTTCATCGACGCACACGGCTGCCGCGGCCTGCAGGAGGACGTGCTGCTGTCGGGCACATGGAACCTGAATCCGTGGTTCGTCCGCGTGGAGCCGGTCGCGCTGACCGAGATCCCCATCGGCTACGTCGGTGTCGTCGTCAGCTACGTCGGCCGCGAGCACCTGGACGTGTCCGGCGATCGGTTCACGCACGGCGATCTCGTCGAACGCGGACGGAAAGGCGTGTGGGTGGAGCCGCTGCTGCCCGGCATGCATCCGCTGAACACGAAGGTCATGAAGGTGGAGCTCGTGCCGACGACCAACATCGTCCTGAACTGGGCGCAGCGATCGGAAGCGCACCACTATGACGCGCGGCTGTCGTCCATTTCGGTGCGCTCGAAGGACGGGTTCTCCTTCAGCCTCGACGTATCGCAGATCATCCACATCGCGATGAAGAACGCGCCGCGGGTGATCTCGCGGGTCGGGTCGATGCAGAACCTGGTGGATCACGTCCTGCAGCCGACGGTGGGCAACTACTTCCGCAACTCCGCGCAGCAGGTCAGCGTCCTCGAGTTCCTGTCGGCGCGATCCGAGCGTCAGCGCGAGGCCTTCGAGAACATCAAGGCGGCCATCGAGGCGTATGACGTCGAGTGCCTGGACACGCTCATCGGCGACATCGCGCCGCCGGCCGACCTGATGAAGACGCAGACGGACCGCAAGATCGCGGCGGAGCTTGAGCGGACATACGACGCGCAGCGCGAAGCGCAGGTCAAGCGGCAGACGCTGGAACGCGAGACGGCCATCGCCAACATGCAGACGGAGGTGGTGCGATCGGAGCAGATGGTGCGCATCAGCGAGCGGAACGCGCTCGCCGCGCAGGAGACGGCCAAGGGCGAGGCGGGCGCGACGCGGCTGCGCGCCGAAGGACACGCGGCAGCGGTCCGCCTGAACGGTGACGCGGAGGCGACGTCGATCCGCGCCGTCGGCGCCGCGAAGGCCGAGGCGTACCGCCAAGGCATCGACGCGCTTGGCGCGGCCGGCTATGTGGCGATGCAGATGGCCAGCATCCTCGGCGAGCACCACGTGAAGCTCGTGCCCGACATTGCCGTCAGCGGCGGCGACAGTTCGTCACCGTCGCGCCTGGCCGACGTCATGATCGGCCGTCTGCTGCAGCAGTCGCTCGACAAGACGTCTGAGAGTCGCGGGAGCGGCACGTAACCGGCACGGGCGGGCTGTTCCCGCTCTGATGCACGCAGGTCCTGTCGCGGCGGCGCACGCATGACGTGCCGCCGCGGCATGCTACAATCCGCGCTCGCGACGCGCCAGGATGTGCGTGGCAGCACGCACGGATCACGCACGGATGCTGTCGCGCGGTCGGACGACTGGTCCGGTGTCGGTCGTCCCGCGTCCCAGTGTCGAGCGTCTCAGTGCTGAGCGTCCCAGTGGTGCGCGTCACAGTGGTGAGCGTCACAGTGGCGAGCGTCATGGCATTTTCACGGCCGCTGGTTCGTCTTCACGTCGGGTGTGGCCGCGCGCATGTGAGCGGGTGGGTCAACATCGATACGCAGGCGTTGCCGGGTGTCGATGTCGTCGCGGACGTCAGGCGGGGATTCGCGTATGGTGACGGTGAGGCCGAGGCGATCTTCGCCGAACACTTCCTGGAGCATCTGACCATCAGCGAGGCGCTGCTGTTCCTCGGCGAGTCGCATCGCGTGCTCGCGCCGGACGGCTGTCTTCGCCTGTCCACGCCAAACCTCGACTGGGTGTGGTCGACACACTACACGCTGGACGCGGACGCCCCGCGCAAGCGTGACGCCGCGATCGCGTTGAATCGCGCCTTCCACGGCTGGCGACACCAGTTCCTCTGGAACCGCGAAATGCTGGAGGAAGCGCTCGCGGCCCACGGCTTCGACGATCTGCGGTGGTGCGCGTACGGCGACAGCGATCGAGCGCTCTTCCGCAATCTCGAACGCCACGAACGCTACACCGACTCCCCCACGCTCCCGCACGTCCTCATCGTCGAGGCCCGCAAGGCGCAGCCCCAGCCCGAGCGCCTCGCGTCGCTGCAGGCGTTCGTCGAACGAGAGTTCCTGCGCCACCTGACAGACTGACGTCAAACGTCACGCTCCGTCATGTGCGCCGATGCGATCTGAAGGGCTCGGTCGGTTCCTCGACGGTCTCCGCGAGCTACCGACGCTTTCGCGCCGGACTCTTCGCAGCCGTCCGGCGGCGGGTTGCCGACGCTGATTTCCTCGGCTTGCTCGTGACGCCTTGCCAGGCGAGCAGCAGCGCGCCGCGCACGGAAGGGGCGTCTGCGGTCTTTAGCCGGACGACGGTCCATCCTTGACGTCCCCAGGCGCCGGCGGCCGGTGCGAACGTGTCCGGATGCATCTGGATCAGCTCGCGCTGTTCGTCCGGGGTCAGATTGAGCGTGCCGACCTGCTCGTTCGCGTCCAGGCCCGCGAATATCCGGCCGTTCGCCCGAAAGTCGGGATGGCCCACGTGCGCGCCCTCGACGGCGTCGTGGAGGTCCAGGGCCGCGTGGCGGAAGTCGTCGCCAGTCATACGGAGATCATGCACCCGTTTCCAGGTATCAGGACTGTTACCCGACCAATCGAAGAATCTCGTCGACCGTCACCCGCACCGGTTGCCGCGTGTCGATTTCAAAATCGGCGACCTGCCGGAGGAGCGGTTCGATCGTGGCGATGAGATCGACGACCTTTCGTCGATCGTCCGGCGAGTGCCCGTATCCGCTGGCCGGACGAGTGGCCAGGCGGTCCAGGATCGTCGCAGACGGCGCGGAGAGCAGGATCGTGACGTCGATCAACGGGAAGAACTTCTCCATATTCTCCGCGCAGCCGCTGACGAACAGGCGTTCGTCCTGCTGTTGCGAGAGCAGCGAGCGGACCCGATCCTCGCGCCAGACCCAGTCCTTGCCTTCGACCGGCGTCAACCTGTCGGATGAATCGACCTCCACCCACTCGGACCACTCCGCCGAATCGAGATCGTACGCCGTGTAGCCGCGCGCGCCGATCTCCTCGATCGTCGCCGTCTTCCCCGTGCCCGACATCCCGGTGATCAAGATCCGTTTCACGTCCGCGCGTCCTTCCTGATGTCGCCATTCTACGCCGAGACAACGCGCGGACGATCGACGTCACCTGGCGTTCGCTATGGCGCGCCGTTGGAACTCTCGACGCCTTCAAGGTGAAGGCAATCAAAGTTCGCCATGAAGACTGCGGTGCCAACGTAGTCGTCTGCCGTATCGACCTCACGGTGCGCGATCGGAGCAAACCGCAACTGACCGCGAGCGATTTCATGCTGGTAGTCGACGTTGAGTTCCAACCTGACGCGGCAATCCGGATCGACGGTGAACGTCCCAGAGACAGCACGCGTGAGGTGGACGGCGTCGTCGGTTTCCAGAATCCGGCCATTGATCGTTCCGGCCTCCGGATCAAACGTCATCATGAAGATCGCCGAGCGATCCTGCGCGCCCATCCCGCCCGAGCCCTGGCCCTCGAATGTCCCTGCCAGATGCGCGTTCGAACAGCCGCCCGGCGGATCGAACGACAACACCGCCTCGAGCGCTTCGTTTCGCCCCCGCACCGCATCGGCGAGATGCAGATCCTTGCCGACGCCGTCCGACGAAATCTGGCCGACCACAATGGCGTAATGGCGCGTGGGGGCAGACGTATCGAGCGTCCCTGTGCAATCCGCGTTCAGGCGATAGGTCACGTTGACAGCGTCGTCGTCCACGCTGTGGGTGTCGACGGTCTCGCGAATGCGCCCGGTGCCCGTGCCGTCGCCGTTCAGGGTGATGTATCCCACGTGCTCGATGTGTCGCACCAGCAGCGAGAGGCCGAGGAGCGTCGTGAACTGCTCGCCCGCGCCGCCGATCACGTACTTCCCAGCCAGCGTGGCATTGCTGCACACGGACTCTCCGAGCAACCTGCGGATGGTCGCCGTCTCGTCACGGACCTGTTGCGCGGACGCTCGCGTCAACGGATCGCCAGGGTGACCGGAGACGCACGCGAGCGCGGTCATGGATAGGACGATCCTCCGAAAAGACATCTTGTTCCTCCATTCTGGCCGTCACATGTGGCTGTGCCGAGCACGCCCCTGGATCACGCCGGCAACACCGCGCTCGATGGACGCGCTCGCCTGACTGGTGTCAGCGTGAGGAATCGTGAAGCGATGTCGAGCGCGGACGCGCACACATGCGTGTCAGGCTCGGAGGTAGAGCGAAGACTGTGCCAATGGCTGACGCGCGCGTCGCCTGACATTTCCTGCGATCGAGCGCGGGGCGACACAGATCATGCGCGCAGAGAGCCCACGTCCGCACACGCAGCAGGTTGGCGCAAGACATTCAGTCCAGTCGAGGCGAGTGCGTCAACCAATCGCGAATCACCGCCGCCAACGTCAACGACGCACGTCTCGCGAGTGACGCCAGCCGCTTCAATCATCCGCGGTGATCGCGCCGGCAGCGTTCAAACCAGCTCACCACCTCCTCACCCTTGCTGGTGAACACGATGCTCCAGCGGCCGCGGCGGGCCATGAGCAATCCGTTCGAGATGTACGCCTCCGCGAGCGTCCGACAGCCTCGCCGCGCCCTCGGGTGCGTCCGCGTCATGCGTTCGGGCCTTGACATGTCGAGACGATCGTGTTTTGATGATTCAAAATTTGAACACACTATGAATAGAAAATCGTCCTCCCTTCCGGTCAACGTGTGCCTGTGTCTGCTGGGTCTCAGCCTGTGGGGGCCAGGCCGTGAGACCGCAACGGCGCAACCGGCGACCCCGGCGCCATCTGTTCCTAGTCAATCTCCGTCGGACGTCACGGCCCCCGATCCCGCCGCGACCGAACGCGCGCGTCTGCGTGCGGACCTGGAACGGCTCGAAGCGCAGCTCACGATGCTGAAGCAGCGGTTGAGCGCAATCGAAGAAAAACCGACGAGCGGAGCAGAACCGCCGCCAGCCGATCCAGCGTCCGCTCTGGCGCCAGACGCGCCGACGCCGAGCGTCGCGCAAGCAGCCGAGGACGCGTCAGCACAAGAGCTCGTGACGGGGACGGGGCCTCTGTCGGGCTACATGGACTTCCATTTCAACAAGCGCAAGGGTGAAGATGGGGTCCTCGACTTCCATCGCTTCGTGCTGTTGTTCACGCACAGTTTTAGCGACCGCATCCGCTTCGTCAGCGAGCTGGAGTTGGAGCATGCGTTCGTCGAAGGCCTCGAGGAAGCCGGCGAGCTGGAGCTCGAACAGGCGTATCTCGATTTTCTGCTCACGCCGAAGTTCAACGTGCGGGCGGGCATGCTCCTGGCGCCGGTCGGCATCATCAACGAGCGTCACGAGCCGCCGTCGTTCTACGGCGTCGAGCGTCCGTTCGTCGATACGGTGATCATTCCTTCCACCTGGTTCGATGTTGGCGCGGGTGTGCATGGCGACCTCGGACGCGGCTTCTCCTATCGCGCGTATCTCATGGCGCCGCTCGACGCGACGAAGTTCACGGCGGAGGAAGGCATTCGAGACGGCCGCCAGAAGGGGTCCGAGGCCAACGTTCGAGATGTCGCGCTGACCGGTCGGCTCGAGTACCGTGCGCGGCCGGGACTCGTGCTTGGCACGAGTTTCTGGCATGGCAATACGGGTTTCGAGACGCCGCGCATCGAGTCGCGTGTCGGCCTGGTCGAGTTCGACGGCCGCTACAGCCAGGGACGTCTCGACCTGCGCGGCGAGTTCGCGCAGGTCTTCATCGATGGCGCGGGAGAGATAAACGATGTCGTGGCGCGCACGACCGGCGTCTCTCCAAACATCGCGCGCCAGCTACGCGGCTTCTACGTGGAGGGCGGCTACCGGCTGTTTCCGTCCACGTGGTCCCACGATTTCGCGGCGTTCGCGCGATACGAGAACTTCGACACGCAGTTCCGGATGCCGGCCGGCTATCAGCCGCTGGGCGAGTTCGACCGCACCGCCTGGGTCACGGGGTTCACGTATTACCCCGATCCCGACGTGGCGGTGAAGTTCGATTATGTGTTTCTTCAGAACCGCAGCGACATCATCCGGGCGCCGAACAGCTTCAATCTCGGTCTCGGCTGGTGGTTCTGACCTCGCGAGGATGTTCATGTTCCGATACCACCGTCTGCTTGCCGCCCTTTCCGTCGGCGCGTGCCTGGTCCAGCTCGCGTCCGCCCAGACGCCGCCGAGAAAGGTCGTGCACGTCGTTGCCGAGCGCTTCGCATTCATGCCATCCGAGATCGTGGTCGAGCAGGGCACGCTGCTGGAGATCCGTCTCCAGAGTGACGACACCAACCACGGATTCCGGATTACCGGCACCAAGACGAACGTGATCATTCCAAAGCGGGGCCGCGGAACGATCCCGGTGTTGTTCGACGCGCTGACACCCGGACGCTTCACATTCGAGTGCTCGAAGATGTGCGGCGCCGGCCACACCATGATGAAGGGGGCCATCGTCGTCAAGCCACGCGCCGACCGCCAGCCCCCGGCTGCTCACCCGGACCGCTAATATGCATCGGCTGCCACTGTTGTTGACCGCACTCCTCGTCCTGACGATCGTCCGTCAGTCCGGAGGCCAGGCGCCCCCGAGGTTCGGCGATCCGTTGATCGGCCTCACGGCCCGAGAGTTCGAGGAGTTCTCGCTTGGACTCGAGGACTTCGTCGAGGTCGAGAGCGCCGAAGAAGGACTCGGTCCAGCCTTCAACGGTACGAGCTGTGCCGTGTGTCACAGCGTCCCCGCGATCGGCGGATTCGGGATCATGACCGAGGTTCGCGCGGGACGCCTGGACGAACAGGGGCGCTTCGCGCCGCTCTCGCCGGGATCGGATTCGTTGTTCCAGATGTTCTCGATCCCATCCCATTCCTGCCAGCCCGTGATTCCAAGCGAGGCGACGATCATTGCGCGCCGGGCGCCGCTTCCGTTGTTCGGCGCCGGTCTCGTCGAAGCGATCGCTGACGACACATTGCTCGCCCTGCAGGATCCAAACGATGAGAACCGGGACGGCATCAGCGGGCGGGCGGCGATCGTCACGGACATCGAAACGGGCGATCGCCGCGTGGGTCGCTTCGGCTGGAAGGCTCAACATGCCACGCTGATGGCGTTCAGTGGTGACGCCTACCGCAACGAGATGGGGATTACGAACGATCTCTTCCCCAGGGAGCTTGCGTTCGGAATCTCACCCGAGCGCATGCGTCAGTGCGATCCGATTCCGGATCCGGAAGACCTGATCGACCCGTCGACGAAGCGCCGAGGCATCGACAACTTCACGTCCTTCATGAAATTCCTGGGAGAGCCATCCCGCGGGCCTGTCGACGATCAGGTGCGCGCAGGCGATCGTGTCTTCAGCGAGATCGGCTGTGCCGCGTGCCACGTGCCTGTGCTCTTGACCGGCCCAAGCGAGAACCGGCTGTTCAATCGGAAGCCGGTGACGCTGTTCTCCGATCTGCTGCTGCACGACATCGGTACCGGCGACGGGATCGACCAGGCCGCCGCCACCGGCGCGGAGATCCGTACGCCGGCCCTGTGGGGCCTCCGCGTTCGTCGACCGTTCCTGCACGATGGCAGCGCATCCACGATCGAACAAGCGATCGACCGTCACAGCGGCGAAGCCGAGCGCGTCCGCGTCGCCTTCCAAGCACTATCGGCAGACCGCCGCGCGGCCCTCCTGACATTCCTGCGCTCGCTCTGAGAGCCGGCCAGCAGCCGGCCTTCACAGCGTCGCGTCCGCCGCCGACGATGCCGCGCCTGTACACTCCGCGACTCGGCGTCGTACCGGACGTGACTGAACAATTTTTTGCAAGATGTCCGATGCCAGGAGAGTTGTTAGACTGGATCGCTCCGTGGCGCTGTGCAATGTCGACCGGCGGTGATCGCCGTGCGCGTCACGGCTCGGCTTCGGGTTTTGTTTGCGCTCCGCCGTATTCGCGGCGTGTATCAGGAGGAAGCTCGCTATGACGAATGACGATCGATCGCATATCGAGGAACTCGCGCATCTCTACGTGGACGGCGCCTTTGACCGCCGTGAATTGCTGAAGCGCGTCGCACGAGTCACCGGTAGCGTCGCCGCTGCCATCGTGGCCTTGGAATCAGTGGGAGTGGCGGCCCAAGAGAGAGACGAGGTACAGGTTGCCCGCTCAGAGGACGTGAGAGTCCCGGAGGATGCCCGCGATCTCGAAGTGATGTCGGTGCAGTTCCCAGGGGAAGCCGGGCCGATCTTCGCGCATCGCGCTCGCCCACGTCGCACCAGGCGGCGGCCGCATCAGGCCACGCAGCCAGCCGCTGACGAGGCCACGCTGGCCGCACGCGTCGAGCCGCTGCCTGGGATCCTCGTCATCCATGAGAACAGAGGCTTGAACGAGCACATTCGCGATGTCACGCGCCGCGCCGCGCGGGCCGGGTTTGTCGCCCTTGGCATCGACCTGCTCTCGCGCCTCGGTGGGACGCCTGAAGACCCTGAAGAAGCCCTCCGGCTGTATCAGCAGACCACTCCGGAAGGCCGACTGGCAGACATGCTGAGCGCGCTTGCCTATCTCCAGGGCCTCGACTTCGTCCTCGGCGACAAGTTGGGCGCGGTCGGTTTCTGCGCCGGCGGGGGCAACTGCTGGCATCTCGCCCTGAACACGGACGCGCTCTCGGCCGCCGTGCCATATTACGGAGCTCCCGTGCCTCCGGTCGAGGCGCTCGCCACCTTGCGGCCGCCCGTCCTCGCGATCTACGCCGAGCTCGATCGGAATCTCACGCGTGGCATTCTGCCCGTGATCCTCCGTCTCGAGGAACTGCAGAAGCCGTTCGGCTTCCACATCTATGAAGGAACCCGTCACGCGTTTCACAACGATACGGGTGCGAACTACGATCGCGCCGCCGCGAGCGACGCCTGGAGCAAGACGACCGCGTTTTTCGAGAAGCATTTGAGCTGAGGCAGGCGCGACCCCGCCGGTGACGTCCTCCGCTTTCAGTAGCGGATTCGTTTAGAGCCCGGCGGCTACTTTCGCGCTTCGTCCGCGCCGTCAACTGTCGCGCATACGCGGCGGGCATCACCGCCAGCGCCGATCACGCGTGGAGTTATTTTGGAGACGGGAAGAGGCGACACGAGCAACGTGCTTCGCTAGAAGCACTTAACTGGTGCCGGGGGCGGGAGTCGAACCCGCACGGCCGTGAGGCCAGCGGATTTTAAGTCCGCAGCGTCTGCCATTCCGCCACCCCGGCGACGGCTCTAGTGTAAGCGATCGCGGGTCGGCCGGCTCATTCGCTGGGCCGACCGACCACCTGAGTTGGACGGACGCCATCCGCGTCGCCACATCTAGGGAATGCGTGCTGCCAGCGCTGCGACGCCGGCGCTGAAGATCTGTCCCGGCTGGCTGTAATACGTTGCGCGTTCGACGACCGTGTCCGCATGGCCATCGACGACCGCGGACACGAATCTCTTGCCGGCCGCACCTGGACATCCGCCGATATCGATGGTCACGCGACCGGGACCGGCCGCGCGGCACACGCGCGGCGCCGTGCCGTCATCGAAGTACAGCGTCAGCGTGCCACCGTTGTAGATCAGCACGTACGACGAAGCGTTGTGGGGTCCGCCGACTTCGAGATCCGCAATGCCCCATCGCGGGCCGGACTCTGTCGCGCCCGCGCTGACATGCGACTCACGCCAGGAGACGCCAGTCCCGGGCCACCACATGGCGCGTTCGGCGACGATCGGCGCGGTAGCGGTCACGGTCGCGGAAAGCGGCGTCGCTGCCAACTCCGGAATCTGATCGACCCAGACCGTCAGGCGGCTGTTCGGCGCAACCCGGTAGGTCTTGACGATGACCGGACGCCGTTCCGGCGAGAAGGTCACGGTGACGTCGGCAGGAACCGCCCCCGGGTTCGCGAAGAGCAGATACTCGTCGAAGAAGCCGCCCGTGGAACCCTCGGCGAAGAACCAGTTCGTCTCCGGCTGCGTCACGCCGGCTCCAGCGTGGCCAGCAGCAAACGGCTGATCCTCGGCACTCAGATACATCGCGCGCTCGACGATGATGGGCACACCATTGGTCGACACGATCCGCGCGGATACGTCGGTCTCCGCTAACGGCTTGATCCCGGAGCCCTGCGGGAACTGTTCATCGTCTACCGGAATCGTATACCGCCGCCGTGGCAGGACGACGTACGTCCTTCGCAGGACTTCATCATTCCGTCCGCGCAGATACGAGACCTCGACAGTCGCCATCTGATCGGTTGGATTCTGAAGCAGGTAGAACAACGAGAACTGCCAGCCGGTCGCGCCCTCGGCGAGATACCACGTGGTCGACGGCGCGTGGACGGCCGTCTCCGCGTGGCTGCCGTAGTCGTCGACGCCCCACGTCATGAGACGATCGACGACGAGTTCGACATCCGATTCGACGACGGTCGCGAACGGCGCACCGGTCAGCCCCGCGGTGTCGGGCGGCGTAATCGTCCGGCGCGACGCGGCCGGTACGGTGACCACGAGCTGCCGCTCTGGCAGATCTTGAGGTTGAATCCGGATCAACGCCCGCGCCTCTGTGCTGGACGGATTCAACAACGCGATCTGTGTCCGGAAGAACTCGTTCGTGACACCTTCTGCAAGGAAGCGCTGGTGGAAGCCGCGTGGATGCGTGAACGCCTGGCATTCCTGCTGGTTCGGACGCCCATCGTTGTCCGCATCGCCGGCGGCCTCGCCGTCGCCGGGCGCAGACGTCCGATTCAGCCCGAACGCCAGTTCGCAGTTGTCGGACAGGCCGTCCGCGTCCGTGTCGGACGGTTGCACGACCGACGTCCCAACGGTAAACGACGATGTGCGGCTTTGTTGATCGGAGACACGGCCAGACAGCGTCCGCGGACCGAGCGCAGTTGTCGATGGGATGACGACACAGGTCGAGAATGTGAGGTCGCCAGCCACGAGATCGCACGCGCCGCCGCCTGCGTCGGAGAGTGACACGGTCCTGGAGCCACCGAGTGGCTCGAGATCGAGCACGACATCGAGACCAGTGCTGACTGGATTGCTGCCGGGCGTGACGATCGCCTCCACACGCGCGCTCGCGCCGACGCTCAATGGATCCGGTCTCACAACCCCCATTGCGGTGGGCGGCGTACTCGGAACCAGCACGCGAACATTCAACGACAGGTTCGCAGCAGCGCTGCGATTCTGCCCATCCCTGACCTGAAGGGCCAGCGACTTCACACCGCCCGTCGTCTGCGGCGCCACGACCACGCGTCGTGAGAACGTCAGATCGCCAGCCTGCTCGTCGCCACTCGTCCCGTCGTCCAGCAACGACGTCGCCGCCGCCCCTCCGATCGTCGACAGATTCGCCGTGACGCTGACGTCAGAACTGCCCGGATTCGTGCCCGGCGTGACACGTCCGCTCACCAGCACGGCCTCGCCCGCATCAACCGTCGAGGGTGACGCGAACGCCTGAATCCCTGGATCCGTTGGTGTTGGCGTCGGCGACGATCCCACGCAGCCATCACCAGCCGCACGCGGTGTGCTCGGCTCTCTCCCGGCGAAGTCGCTCGCGTTGTTGTCGTCATCCCGCGTACGCTCGTAACTTCGATTGCGGTTCGTTGTCAAGGGACTCAGTCGCGCCCCTTCGCCGAACGCCGAACGACTACTCAAGCCGACCGCATCAGCGATGACGCCATCTGGTCTTCGGAGCGCGATGCCGCCGTCGTCCGAGATGCCAATCGCATACGGCTGATCCGCTGTCGGTCCCGAGTAGTTCTGTTCATTGGAATTGGCGAGCAGCCACGAGCAACCTGGCCCGAGCGTCACGTTGTTCAGCGTCGCCCGTGTCTCCTCCACACCGTTGGCGTTCGATCCTTCAAGACGCCAGCCATTCAGATTGATGGCAGCGCCCGAGACATTCTGGATCTCCACGAACTCGTCGAATCCACCATTCGGTCCGCGCGTCCGGAACTCCTGAATGACGAGCGTGTCCGACCGTGCGGACACGACCTTGGTGCTCCCGAAGCGTGACGAGCCGATCGTGTCGCCGACGAGCACGAGTGTCATCGTGCCGAATAGCACCAGACCGCGCGAGATCCGAAGAGCCCGCGACGAAAGAAGCCGCGCCAGCGCGGGCGCGAGTGCAGACGTGGCCATACGCCACCTCCTGTGACGGTCGTAGGGTGAGCGCTCGACACCGGACGATGTTCGTCGGTGTCGTAACGCACTCCTAGACGTCCTGGCGCGGATCTTTTCCGCGGTTGTGGCGATCTTTTGGGAAGAACGACGGAGTGATGAGGTGGCCGCGGCGCCGGGGTGTCGGCGCCCGCGGCGTTCGCGGCCGTGACCGCTTTGACGCTATTCCGCTCGGAGGATTGTGGTCAGGCGGACGCTGACGGCGTGGCGAAGCGGGGCGATGCTGGCGGCGAGCGCGGTGGCGGTGATCGCGGCTATCGCGGCGGCCATTGACGCGGTGTCCACGGGTTCGACGCCGAAGAGCAGGCCGGACATCAGCGTGCCGACGCCGGAGCCGATGGCGCTGCCAATGACGAGGCCGATGCCGGCCAGCAGGCCGACCCGCAGCAGCACGAGCCGGATGATGTGCGTGTGCTGCGCGCCGAGTGCGAGACGGATGCCGAACTCGCGCATCCGCTGTCGCACGGCGTACGCGGTGACGCCGAAGACGCCGACGCCCGCCAACACGAGCGCGAGCGTCGAGAACGCGCCGACCAGTCCCGCCGTGAAACGTGGCAGCGCGAGGGCGTTGTCATAGCGCGCTTCGACAGTCTCGGCAAAGTAGAGCGGCACGGCGGGATCGACCGACGCCAGCGCCGCACGCGCCGCCGACATCACCTGGTCCGGCGCACCGCTCGTCCTGATCACCGTATACATGCCACGCTGATACACCTGCGACTGCGGCGCATATATCGTCGACAGCGACGACTTGCCAGGACCGACTTCGCTGACACGATGCACGACGCCGACGATCGTCCGCGGATCCGCGTCCGGCACGCCGCCCATGCGGACAGCCTTCCCAATCGCGGCACGCTCGTTGCCCCACCACTGCCGCGCCAGCACATCGTCCACGACCGCGACCGGCGGAGACGCCGCGCGATCGCTCGACTCGAACAAGCGACCCGCGATCAGCTTCACTCCCATCGTCTGGAAATACTCGCCCCGAACGATGCGCCAGCCGACCTCCGCGGATACCTCGCCGGCCGACGCGCTCACCGGCGTGACCACGATCGACAGACCCTCGCCGCTCAAGGGCATGTACGACACGGCCCCGATCGCGGTTGTCCCCGGCAGCGCGGCGAGTCTGGTGGTGAGCTGATCGTAGAACACGTCGACGCGCGACGCGTTCGGATAGTCGCGCGCGGTGAGGTTGGTTTTGAAGCTGACGATCTGCTCGGTCGCGAAGCCCATGTCGACGCTCGTCAGCGCGTGCAGGCTGCGCACGGTGAGAACGGCGCACAGCACCAGCGACGCCGCCAGCGCAATCTCCATCACGGTGAGTGCATCGCGCAGGCGCGTCGCGACGCGTCCGTCGGACGAGCGGTTGCCGGGGATGACGCCGTCGAACGCACGCATCCGCGACGCGACGACGGCGGGCGCAAGGCCGACGACGAGCGTGACCAGGATCAGGACGGCGCCGGTGAAGAGCGCGGCGGCGACATCGATGCCGACGGTGTCCAGGCGCGGGATCTCGGCGGGCGCAAACGCCTCCAGCAGATCGAGTCCCAGGGACGCGAGCAGGAGCCCGCCGATCGCGCCCAGCACGCAGAGCACGCCGGCCTCGGTGACCAGTTGCTTCACGACATCACGCCGGGACGCGCCGAGCGCCAGGCGAATCGAGATCTCGCGCCGCCGTTCCACGGCGCGCAGCAGCGACATGATCGCGACGTTGACGCACGCGATGAGCAGGACCGCGGCGGCCGCGGCCATCAGCGCGCCCAGCGGCAGCAGCATGCCGCCGAAGAGGCGCTGCCGTAGCGACTCGAACCCGATGCTCCACGAAGGGTCGGCAGGATAGTGCTCGCGCGCCTCGTGCTGAAGCTGACGCGCGACGCGCCCGAGATCGCCGCGCGCGTCCTCGATCGTCCGGCCGGGTGCGAGCCGGCCGATGACGGAGAGATAGTGATCGGTGCGATCGGAGGCATCGCGCGGCGCGAGATCCAGTGGCAGCCACGCCGCCATATCCGGTTCGGGATACGAAAAGCCGGGCGGCATGACGCCGACGATGGCGTGATCGATGCCGTTCAGGCGGACGGTGCGTTCGAGCACGTTCGACGCCGTGGCGAAGCGGGTACGCCAGAACTCGTGGCTGATGACGGCGACGGCGGTCGTGTGCGTGTCCGCCGCGGTGATGCCGCGGCCGCGCGCCGGCGCGATGCCGAGGGTCGCGAACAGATTGGGCGTGACGCGCGACACCTTCACGCGGTCCGCGAACCCCTCGTCCGCCGCGCTCGACGTCAGCGTCATCCGTCCCAGGTCGGACGCGGCCACGCGCTCGAATGCCTGTTGACGCTCCGCGTACTCGCGCACCTCGGCGCGGGACACCCGTCCGCCGTTCTCGACCTTCCCGCCCCGCATGTTCTGCAGGCTGACGACACGATCGGCGCCAGGATATGGCGGCTGCCGGAGCACGACGCCGTAGAGCGCGCTGAAGAACGCGGTATTCGCGCCCATGCCCAGCATCAACGTGACTACGGCGATCGCGGCGAAACCCGGGGCGCCCCGGAGCTGTCGAACGGCCTGACGGAGATCGAGCATGCCTGCCTCAATGCAGAGTGTGTGCCACGCGAGCGCCTGGCAGATGCCGGACAATTACGTGCGAGATCTACAGGAAGTTAAGCCGGCACAGATCCCACCCGGTGTGCGGGAGCGCAACACCCACGTCCCACAAGTGAACACCGTTCCACCCGAGGAAAACAATGGTTTTCGTAGCGACAGCCATCGACGGCCGTAGAAGGACGTGGGCGGAATCGGCGGGACGCGGTGAGGAGTCAGTTCACGCTGACGCCGAGCTGCCAGAAGAGGAAGCTCCAGATGTCGGTCATCTCGTCCAGCATCTTCACGCGGGGCTTGCCGGGGCCGTGGCCGGCCTGTGTCTCCAGGCGCATCAGGATCGGTCCCTCGCCCGTCGTGGCGGCCTGCAGACGCGCGGTCATCTTGCGGGCGTGCATCGGATCGACGCGGCTGTCCGACGCCGCCGCGGTGATCAGCGTCGCCGGATACGGCGTGCCGTCCTCGACCTTGTGATAGGGCGAATACGCGTGCAGCCAGCCGAACGCCTCGGGGTCGTCCGGGTCTCCGTACTCGGGGATCCACAACTTGCCGATGCGGAACCGGTGATAGCGCAGCATGTCGAGCAGCGGCACCTGGCAGATGGCGGCGCGAAACAGATCGGGACGCTGCGTCAGCGCCGCGCCGACCAGCAGCCCGCCGTTCGACCAGCCTTGAATCGCCATCCGCCCGGCGCTCGTGTAGCGCTCGGCGATCAGCCACTCGGCGGCGGCAATGACATCATCGAACACATTCTGCTTGTTCTCGAGCATGCCCGCCTTGTGCCACGCCTCGCCGTGCTCTCCCCCGCCGCGCAGGTTCGGCAGCGCGATCACGCCACCGCGCTCCAGGAACACGAACCAGCTCGCGCCGAACAGCCGCATCGCGACGTTGAACCCGCCGTAGCCGAGCAGCAGGAGCGGATTGTCGCCGTCGCGCACGAGCCCCTTCGCGTGAACGAGGAACATGCCGATCGACGTGCCGTCCTTCGAGACGTACTGCACGTGCTCGACGTCGTATGTCGCCGGATCGAGCCCCGCCTTCGCCTGCTGCGAGAGCTCGCGCTTGTAGGTGTCGAGATCCATCTCGTACCAGCGGGTCGCGAGTCCGTCGACGCTGTCGACCGCCGGCAGATCCACCTGGTGCAGCGGCCGGCCATCGGGATCGAAGATGCGGATCCAGGACAACGCGTTGTGGGCGTACAGGCCGACCACCTTGTCGCCCGCGACGCTGAACTTGCGCAGCACTTCCTCGCCTTCGGGAACGATCTCCGTCCAGTTCGTGATCGACGGCGCGCGCGGATCCACCTTCAGCACGCGATAGCGCGGCGCCTGCTGGTTCGTGCGGATGTAGAGCGCGTCGGCGCGGATGATCGGATCGTGCATCGCGTCGATGTGCTCGACGACCGGCACGAACGGACCGTCCGTCGCCAGATCTTTCAGATAGACGTCGCTCCTCGACCAGCCTTGCTTGACGACCATCATCAGCCAGCGGCCGTCCGGCGACACCGTCACCTCCGGCCAGTCCTCCTTGTCGCGTCCCTCGCCGAAGACCCTGGGATCGCTCGCGGAATCGGTGCCGAGGACGTGAAGAAAGACGTGGCGGAAGTAATTTTCGTCCTCCTTCGGCACGGAGCCGACCGCCGGATAGCGCGTGTAATAGAACGCCGTGCCGTCCGGCATCCAGCTCACCGCCGCGTATCGCGTGCGCTCGATGCGATCGGGCAGATCGACGCCCGTCATGACATCGCGCACGTACAGCGTCGACTCCTCGGTGCCGTCTTTCGACAAGCCGTACGCGACGCGCGCGCCATCGCGGCTGGGGAACCACCAGTCGAGGGAGACGGTGCCGTCCGCCGCGAGATCGTTGGGGTCGATGAGTACGCGGTCCGCGTCCGCGGCGCCGTCGCGGACGTAGAGGACGCTCTGGTTCTGCATCCCCTCGCGGCTGGTGTAGAACGATCGGCCCTTGGACGGCTTCGCGGTGCCGACGCGGCCGATCTCCAGCAGTTCGCCGAGCCGCCGCATGATCGCCGCGCGACCGGGTAATGCGTCGAGCACCGCGCGCGTGCGCGCGTTCTGCTCGTCCACCCACGCCTGCGCCGCGGGCGCATCGCCGTCTTCGAGCCAGCGATACGGATCCGCGACGTCGACGCCGTGCAGCTTCTCGATCACGCCGCCCGCATTGGCCAACGGTGACCTCCTGGTGTTGTGGCTGTCGCGCGGCCCTGCGGGAGCGAGGCGATCGACGAGCGGGCCGATCGTCTCACGCGTTCGACGACGCGGCACCGGGTTCCAGCGCCGCCGCGGCGGTCCGTTCGTCGATGTATTTGATCAGATCCTGGAAATTCGCGAACGCATCGAAATCCAGGAAGTCATCCTGGAACGCGATGGCGAAGTGCTTCTCGATCTTGACGACGATCTGGAGGAACGACATGGAATCGGCGCCAAGCTCGTAGAAATCCGCCATGACGTCGACCTCGGCGGTCGCAATCGAGCTCGCCCACAATCGCGCGACCGCGATCTCGGTCTCGGAGTAGCCGCCATCCTGACGACCGGTCAGGATCGGACCAGTCGGGACGGATCCCGTCTGGACATCGGACGCTTGCGATGCCTCGGACGCCGATGCGCGCGCGGCGTCGGCGGACATGTCGACGGGCGCGTCGCCACCGGTCGGCCGCTGCGCAGGCGGCGGCATCGCGATCCAGAACCGGCGCTCCTCGAGCGGCACGGGCGGAAACGGCACCACGCGCACATCGAGCTCCGCGAAGCGATCGCTCCAGTCGACATCTTCGCCCGCGAGATACGCGGTCGCGGACGCCGGCAGCGGCGTCGCTGGGTCGCGGCCATCCGTCAACCAGCCGCGAAGCTGCGCGATCAGATCCGCGCGCGTCCGCGCCGTCACCGCGATCCGCCTGGCGTAGTGATCGCTGCGGACGCCGGCCGTGTAGCAGAGGCTCGCGAGATCGACGCCATCAGCGTCGACGTCGGCGCCCGCGTCCTGCCACATCGTGATGCACGCCTGGACGCGCTGCCGGAGCGCATCGTCCGACGGCGCCGACAGCACGAACACCCACGGCTCGGCGGCGTCCGCGCGCGGCGGGGCCGGTCCGCGCGGCGGCGCTTCTTCCAGGACGACGTGCGCGTTCGTGCCGTTGAGGCCGAACGAGCTGACGCCGCACCGCCGCGGCGCCGTGCCCTGCTCCCACGGCGCGGCCGTCGTGCCGACGTAGACCGCAGACGCGGCAAAATCGATCTGGCGGTTCGGCGTCTCGAAGTGCAGCGACGGCGGCAGCACGCGCGCGCGCAGCGCCATTGTGGCCTTCACGAGTCCGGCGAGACCGGCGGCGTGATTCAGGTGGCCGATGTTGGTCTTCACCGACGAGATGCAGCAGAAGCCGCGCCGCGTGGTCTGCGCGTTGAACGCGCCGGTGAGGCCGGCAATCTCGATCGGATCGCCGATCTTCGTGCCCGTGCCGTGCGCTTCGATGTACGCGATCGCCTCGGCGTCGACGCCGCTGGCGCGCCACGCATCCAGGATCACCTGCGTCTGGGCCTGGCTGTTCGGCGACGTCATCACCTTGCCGTAGCCGTCGTTGTTGATCGCCGAGCCGAGGATGACCGCGTGGATGCGATCGCGGTCCGCGAGCGCGCGTGCGAGCGGCTTGACGAAGATGGCGGCGACGCCTTCACCGTTGCCGGTGCCGGTGGCGCGATCGTCGAACGCTCTCGTGCGGCCGTCCGGGGATTCGATTCCCAGCTTCGGTGCGTCGGCGATCGGGAAGAAATTCAGATCGACGGCGCCGACGATCGCGGCGTCGCAATCGCCCGCGGCGATCGAGCGGCACGCGTAATGGAGCGCGACGAGCGAAGACGAGCATTCGGTGTCGACGACAACGGCGGGACCTTTGAGATCGAAGGCGTGCGAGACGCGGCTGGCGATCAGCGCGACGGAATTCAGGGGAATCGCCACGGCGGCGGAGCGCGGCTGGAAGCGCTCGATCAGCCGCAGGTAATCGCGTTCGCCGTTGCACGCGAGAAACACGGCGAGCCGGCTGCCGGCGATGTGCGTCCGCGTCAGGCCCGCGTCTTCGATCGCCCTGAACGCGGTCTGGAGGAACAGGCGCTGACGGGGATCGGTCAGCTCTGCTTCTTTCTCCGCGAAGTCGAAGAACCTCGCGTCGAACCGATCGACAGTGTCCAGATACCCCTGATCGATGTATTGGCTGGACGCGTCGAGATAGGCGTCGAAGTCCGCGCGGCGCGCCTCGGGGACGGGGCGGACGCAGTCAACCTTGTCGACGATGTGCTGCCAGAACGCAGCGATCGTGTCCGCTCGCGGGAAGCGTGCGGCCATGCCGACGATCGCGAAAGGCGGTTGAACGCCCCGCGCGTTCGGATCGCGAAGCGCGCGCTCGGCGAAGACATGTATCGGCTTGCTGCCGTCGTTCATACGTCACCACCGCCGCCACGTTCGAACTGTATCATGCTTCCCATCGCACGGAAGAGCCGTCGCGACGCCGCGCGCTCGATTCTCATCCTGTCGATCGTTTCGACGTGTACAGCGGCGGCCGCACGTGCGCGCTCGACGTCTCATACTTCAGGGCGCAATACGTGCTTCGCAGTGAACCGCGAGCGTGCTGGACAGGTACAAAAGCCGGCACAGGTACCAGACATTTGGACGACACGAACGAGGGAACCAGGAGTGCTGTCGCCGCTCGCGGGCCGGAAACGCCGTGCGGCTGCGAGCGCTGGCGACGGACGCGCGGCACCTGTTTCCGCGGAGCGCGCACGAGTCGCGGAATCATGCGAATTGATGTCGTCGCTCGCACGGGATGAAACGTGCGAAGACGAACGTTCGCGCTTTACAGGTTACGGATCTCCGCAGTACAATGCGGGCTCGTCTTTCATTTGCTCACTGGTCGCAAAAGGCAGTCGCGATCACGTCGCACCAGGACTCCTTTGACCGGGTTCATGGCGGTGGCGAACGCCTGACGTCATCGACGCACGAGCAACCGGGACGACACGGGATCCGCGTCGGGTGAACGTCCACGTCAGAACTCTCTCAACGACACTCTCTGCCGTTCACAATAAGGAGGGATGCATGGGTCAGGAAGAAGACAAGACGCGGCAACTGGAAACCGAAAAGGAAGAACGGTTCCAGCAACTCATCAGCGACAAAGCGAGCGCCCTGAAGCAGATCTACAAGCTGCAGTCCGAGATTGCCGATCTGGATCAGGCGATTGCGGACATCGCCGGCGCCGACCGCTCCGTCATGGCGTACTGGTAGAACGTGATGGTCGCGGGCGTATCAACAAGCCCGTTTGGTGAGGCACGTGCCATCGAGCGATACGCCCCGCCTCTTTTCATCCGATTCCTCTCAGGCGCTCGAGCCGGGCGGACGTCTTTCCTCGCCTGGAGTGATCCTGACCACCTCCGGCGCCGCCGCGGACGTGGCGGCGCATGCCTCCGAGCTCTCGGGCTCGCCGCTGCTCCCCGTCACGGCGCCGCTTGACGCCATCCTCGACCGCGCGCACGCGAATCAGACCGCGCTCATCGTCGCGGATCAAACCGTCATTCGCGCGCTCGAATTCCCGTGGTTCCTGCAGACGCTGACCGCCCACGGGATCAGGTTCGGCATCCAGTTCGTCACCGACGCCGTCCAGGGCCGGGCCATGTCCCGGAAGCTCCTGCAAGCCGATCCCCTCCCCATCCGCGGCGACGCCTTCATCGTCGTCGACACCGACGATCGCCCCGGCATGGACTCGCTCGCACCCGTCGTGCGATCGTCGCTGCCGGCCGATCTCGCCACGCAAGGCGTCGACTTGATCGTCTTCAGCGGCCATTCCGGCCCGCTGGACGCGCGCGCGGGCACGCACGAAGTCTTGTGCGCCCGCGCGGACGCGAACGGCTATCGCGGACCCGGCGTATTCGCGTGCTATCACGACGGCATCTGCTTCCGCGCGCACGGCCGCCTGCCCGCGATCGCGCCGAGCTCGATCAACGCGCAGGTCGCGGTGCTCGCCGGCTGCGGCACCGCGAGTCCAGGCCGTTCAATCTTCTCCGCCGAATACAACCTGGTGCAGGTCCTCCTGCAGGGCCCGCCGCTCGCCGTCATCGCGTCGTGCGGCGTGACGTTCAAGGTCCCGGAGCTCGATCTGCTGTGCGTCTCGTGGATCATGGGCGGCGTGCCGCTCGGCGAAGTCGTCCGGCGACTGAACGCCATCAGCAACAAAGAGCTCGGGCAGAACGGCGCGCTGCCGCCGAACGTCGGCCCGCTGATGCTCTTCGGCAATCCATGCCTGCGGTTCGACTCCTCGACGGCGCGCGAGGCGGAATCGCAACCCGAAGTGCCGCTGCCCATCTCGGTGACACTGCCCGGAACGTCGAGCCATCACAGCATCCGCGTGCCGGAGGCCTACGAGCCTCCGCTCCGCGTCGACGTCGACGGCGCGGCCACGTGCCGGTTTTTCGTGGACGAAGAACGGCATCTGCTCCATGTCTGGAAAGCGGAAGGCTCATCGATCGACGTCCGCGTGGACGAAGCGGACGATCATCCGTACGGCGCCTATCGGACGGCGGTTCAACGCGCGGCGCGGAACGTGCCGCTGTGGCTGCCGTATCTCGCGTCCTGCGTGCCGTCCGCGCGCAGCGCCGGTCAGACCGGCGAAGAGTTCTACAAGATGCTGTCGGAGCTGCCGGCCTGGGCGACGTGGGCCGGATTCGCGTACAAGCGGCTCACGCCGCGCGCGTGCATTCCCGTCAGCCATCGCGATGCCAACGCGCTGATCGAGCGGGACATCCACCCGAAATTGAAGCGCTGGAACACGAGCCTCGGACAGTGCGCGCTGCGCGCCGTCGCGGGACATCGCTCGCTGCCGATGGAGAAATGGTCGGAGCGCTTCCTGTCGATCGGCGCACCCTTCCGCGAGCGCGTGTGCACGTGCGGCGAGGCGGATCGCTGGGGCCAGCGCTTCAAGGACGTCGGATCGGACCTCGAACGCGCGCTATATCAGTGCACGCATTGCGGTCCCGTCGGCGAGAGCGACGGCGTCGTCCAGCTCAGCTTCGAACGCCTCTCGGCGCCGGAGCGCGCTGGCGATCCCATCGAGATCGTGTGCAGGGTGACGGCGGGGGAAGACGAACACCTGTATGCCGCGCTGAGCGTCGTGCTGGATCGCTACGGCGTCCATGACTCCATCCCCAGCGACTTCATCGTGCTCGACCTCGCGCCGGGGCAGAGCCGCCGCATCGACACGACGATCCCCGTGCCGGCCGACGTCTCGCCGGGCGTGTATCTGATCTGGATGCCGGCCGTGCTGAACGGTGTGCTCTGCGTCGAGAGCCAGCTCCTCGAACTGCCCCCGCGCTGATCGCTTGCGCTGCCCGGCATGGCCTTGTGCGCGTCGACGCGGACAGGAGTCCGGAGGCCGCGCACCCGCAGCGCGACCTCGAAGTAGTGCCCTGCGCAGGCTAGCTCGCGCCACTCCAGTCGAAGGCTTCGGCCGCGCCATCAAGACGTTCGAGGATCTCGTCGATCACGTCCGGCGTATGCGCGATCGAGACATACCACGGCTCGAACTGATTGGGATGGAAGTACACCCCGCGCCGCTGCGACGCGTGCTGGAACGCGATATACCGCTCGGACCACGCGACACCCAGCAGTTCGCGATAGTTGCGGACGCGATCGACGCCGCCGCGGCGTGTGAAGGCCAGGCTCAGCATCGCGCCGACGTGCTGCACGAGCACCGGCACGCCGCGCCGGCGGAACAGCTCCCGCAGGCCGGACGCAAGGCGATTCGCCGACTCCTCGAGCGCGCGATAGATCGCCGTGCCGTTCCGTTCGTACTCGGTCTGCAGCGCGAGCGCGCCCGCGAGGCCGAGCGGATTGCCCGAATAGACGCCGCCGTGGAACACCGTGCCCTCGACGAGCAGTTCCATGATGTCCGCGCGGCCGCCAACGACGGACACGGGCATGCCGCCGTTCATGGCCTTCGACAGCGTCGTGAGATCGGAGGCGACGCCGAAGCGCTCCTGCGCGCCGCCGCGGGCGACGCGGAAGCCCGTGATGATTTCGTCGAAGATCAGCAGCGTCCCGCTGCGGCGCGTCGCCTCGCGGACGGCGGCGAGATAGCCGTCCTCGGGAGGAATCACGCCCGCGTTCCCCATCACCGGTTCCATGATCAAGGCCGCGGTTTCGTGACCGTGTTCCGCCAGATACGCGCGGACGGCGTCCGCGTCGTTCCACGGCAGCAGGTGCGCCCGCTGCGGCGCGAGCATGCCCGCCGTGCCGGGCAGCGGCAGCGATCCGGCGTGTTCGAGCTCGTCGAGCGACGCGTGATACTTGTGGAACACGGCGTCGGACGACCCGGAATAGTGCCCCTCGAACAGGACGATTTTCGGACGTCCGGTGAACGCGCGGGCGAGACGGATCGCGGTCTGCACGACCTCCGTTCCGGACGACGAGAAGCGTACTTTGTCGATCGACGGCACGCTCTTCTTGATCAGCTCCGCGACCTGGTGCGAGAGGCGGTGCGGAAAACCGAGGATCGTCCCGCGGTCGTCGAGCTCCTGTCGCACGGCGTCGAGGATGATCGGATGGCGGTGGCCGAAGATCAGCGGACCATACGCCATGTTCAGATCAATCAGCCGGTTGCCGTCGACGTCCCAGATATACGGTCCTTCCGCACGATCGATGACGAGCGGCAGGTGGTACGGAAGGACGCGCATCGTGCTGCTTTCCCCACCGGCGACACTCTCGCGCGCGCGAGACAGAATCGATTGTGAGCCCGCGTCGGTCGCCTCAACGTCCATCCGTAACGAGTGCGGTGTCATAGGCGGCTCCGTGCGACGTTCGAACCTGGGGCTCGATCGTCCCTGCATCACGACAGTCGATTGTGACGGTCGAACCTGGTTGTTCGGCGAGCGCTCGCGTACCTCACCGGTGTGCCCGGAGAGTCCCGTCCTGCCTGACAAGGTGCGGCGTAAAGGCTGTGTTCACATGGACTGTATCTTATGACTCGCGAGCGATCAAGCACATAGCCGATCGGTAGATAAGGGATGATTCTGGTACGTCGCGGTGCGTCAGATCTCACCCACCGGCGTCGCGCATCAGATGACCTATCGGTGCTGCGCCGCGCCGCGATCGCGCGCGGGACGAGCGGTCGATCGCGCCGCCGCGCGGCACGTCTTCGCCGTGTACTTGCCTCGTGCGCGGCGCGCGTGTTCGGTTTGACCAATCTCGCGCCGATGCCCGTGGTACAAGGCATTGATCACACCGATAGGTCATCGCGGCGTCTCACCGCTGGGTCCTCAGCTCGTGCGCATCAAATCGTGTGCGGGGTGTGCGGGAACGACTTTTTTGCGTCGGTTCGGCGGCGTGCGATGTGCTACACTGGGGCCCTCTCGCTCTCCTCCACTCCGTCAGCACGTCAACCGGATCGGAACAGCATGGATGCACGGCATGTATGCACGACCTCATGCGCTCGTGATCAATTCCAATCCCTGGACATCTGACAATATCTCTCTGGGATATATCGCGGCGTACGCGCGTGCGCACGGGTTCGACACCGACGTCATGGACCTGGCGTACCGATCCTCCCCGCAATTGATCGAGGACGTCGTACGAGAGAAGTCACCTGTCCTGATTGGACTTTCGACGCACCAGATCACGATGGAGAACACCATCGTGCTCTCGCGCTGGTTGAAAGAGATCTCGCACGCGAAGATCATCCTTGGCGGTCCCCAGATTCCGGCGATGCCCGATCAGGCCCTGCGCGATCTGGAGCACGTCGACTTTCTCTGCAAGGGCGAAGGCGAGCTGGTCGTCCTGGACCTGATGCGTCACCTCGCCGGCGAGGTGGGCCTCGACCAGGTGCCCGGCCTCTGCTATCGCGACGATGACGGCGAGGTGCGCTCGACGCCGAATCCCCCGGTGCCGGACGACCTTGACCTGTATCCGTCGCCCTATCTCTCGGGCGTGCTGCCGCCGATGCCGGGTCATCAGGCGCGGCTGCTCACGTCGCGCGGCTGTCCGTACCGGTGTACGTTCTGCGTAACGCCGTTCTTCAGCAACCGCTCCATCCGCTGTCACTCCATCGATCGCGTCATCGAAGAAATCGAACATCTGGCACGCGTCGGCCAGCGGGACCTCTGGATCGCCGATCCGCTGTTCCTGGCGCGGCGGAAGCGCGTCGAGGAAATCTTCGAGCGGATCATCGGGGCAGGCGTCGACGTCAGCATCTGGCTGGAGACGCGCGCGAATCTCGTGGATCACGATCTCGCGGACCTGATGTATCGCGCGGGCGTGCGGCGGCTGGCGTTCGGCCTCGAGTCGTCGAACCAGCAGGCGCTCGATCGCATGAAGAAGGATCAGACGATCGACGACTTCACCGCGACCGTCCGCCTGGTGAAAAGCCACGGCATCGCCGTCGATCTCCTCCACATCGTCGGCGGTCCGGACGACACGCTGGAGTCGAACCTGAAGAACATCGACTTCATCAGGCAGATGGGGAACTATCTGGACGGCTACAGCGCCGGTAACGAATACAACCTGTACTTCGGTTCCGAAGCGACGCGCAATCCGACGGCCGCCGGCCTCGTCGTGGACGACAAGGTGCTGGCGCCGGACTGGCCGATCTTCATGTCCCCAGGGACGAACGTGCAGCCCGCGTCCTTCAAGCCCGGCGACAAGCAGAAGGTGCTGCGCCGGATCATGAACGAGACGGAGCTCGCCGGCGTCGTCCGGGTGTTCGAAGCGCTGCTCGAGAACGGCTTGACGGAAGCGGAAGCCGCCGCGCTCCCGCTGACGAAGCTGCGGGACATCGAATACATCTCGTACTCGGGCCGCATGGACCTGTGCGTCGTCGGCACGGCGAGCCTGGTGTCCGATTCGCAGGGCCCGTACGAGCTCGTCCAGCTCACGCGCCGCGCGGACTCGGCCAGGCCGATCGTTCGTCAGGAAGTCGAACGGATTCTGCGTCAGATGACGTTCGCCTTCCAGTTGAACCTGATCGACCATCGCGATTGCCTGCTGTTCGACGACACGCTCGTCGAGGCGATCGTGGACATCCTCACGCCGCCCGTGCTGCACCGGCCGCGAATCCTGTTCAGCCTGCCGCTGCGCTGCGTTGATCACGATCGGGACCGGCTCGACGCGGCGTTCCAGCGCTTTACCGTGCTGCACACGACCATCGGCGGCGGACGGCACAAGAAGCCAATCGCCCGGATGACCGCGATGCTCGATCTCACCGACGCCGGGGACTCCATTTCCCCCCGCACGATCGATCGGGCCACGGCGTTCCTGCAGCGCTTCGGCGTGCGGCTGTTCCCGTTCTTCCGGTTCGAGAACGCGGATGATGTCGCGCGCTACCGCACGACCGTCGCGGCCCTCTCCAGCGGGAGCGGACACAATCACGTCATGGTCGCCTCGGTCGCGCCGTCGGTGATGCCGGCGGTGCTCGACGCGTATCGCACGCCGGCGACGAGCGACGATGAGACGCTGATGCCGCTGTTCGTGATGGAATCGAACTCGATCGTGCTGCACCGGGAAGGCTGGAAGCCGATGGAGATGGGCGCGCACCTGATCGTGTGGTCGGATGACTGGAAGAGGCGGCGCGAGAATACCCGGGCCGTTCATATGCTCAGCGTGGATCTCTGACGATCGGCGGCATCGCCGATCGATGTGACCTCGATGCAAAGCGACCGCAGCGCCATCGCGACCGAAGACGTGACCGCCGTCCCGGGTTTCCCCGGCTTCGACGTCGACGCAAGCTCACCCGTCCTGCGTACGCCGGTTCGGAAGCTCGTCGAACGCGACGGCTCCGGCGCCGCGCTGACGCGCGGCTCGCGCGTGTCCTTTGTCGCGGTCGCGTGGTACCTGGACGGCACGCCCGTTCGCACCCAGACCAATTACGCCTCGGCGTTCGTCGGAAAGATAGGCGCGGACGAGCTCCCTGCCGCCTATGAAGTTGCCGTGAGCTCGATGACGAACGGGGAGCAGTCACTCTTCCTCGTTCCCGAAACCCTCGACGCCGGCGCCGCCGCGAACGCGGCTCGCGCCCAACGGCCCGCAGCCCTCGTCGTCCGTATCGACCTGCGCGCCGTCGTTCCACCACTCACGCGCGAGTCCGAGCTCACCAAGGATCCGTTTTCCGCGGTGGCCGTCTTCGGCGATGCGCTGCTGTGTATTGCCGGCGGCCGATTCCAGCCGCTGTGGGGTGAGTATGCACATGTGGTGCAGGATGCGATGGAAGATGTGGTGACCATCGACACCCTCGCGCGGCGCCACGAGTTACATGGCGAAGACCTCGAGCTCTACGAAGGTCTGTTCGATCATCTGGTTCGGCTCGGTGTGTTGCAGGTACACGATCGCCGTGCATCTGAACACGAAAACGTGCTTGACAACGGTTCCGCAAAAGTCTCCAATAGTGTGAATCACTGAACATTTGCGGCCATCTGCGGTGGAGCCGTTCCCCTCTAAAGTGTTGCCGGTTCATCAGTCGGGAGCCAACCGTATGGACAAAAAAAAGGTCTTCGTGACCACGAGTTTCCGCAACTGCCAGATGAACAACTATCTGACCGCACAGATCAGTCAGTTCGCTGGCTTGAACGACTGTGAAGTCGTCGATTCAGCAGAGGCGTCCGACTACATCGTCGTGACGACCTGCGGATTCGACCAGCCGCGTGAAGACCACTCCCGAGACATGATCACGCAGCTCGCGAATGAGCATCCGGGCAAGAAGGTCGTGGTCAGCGGGTGTCTGCCCGGCATTGCCCCGGACTTCAACAAGGGCCTCGACAACGTCATCCCGATCAACACGGATCAGTTGCACGGGTTCGACAAGTTGTTCGAAGCCAAGGTGGCGATCAAGACGGTCAAGCCGAACGTCATCGAAGACATTCCGCGCCACGGTCCCAAGGGTCTCTTCAATATCGAGATCTCGAAGGGCTGCACCAACCGCTGCACCTTCTGTGTCATCTGGAAGACGAAGGGTCGTCTCCACAGCAAGTCGATCAACGACATCGTCGCGGAGATCGAAGACGGGTTGAAGCGCGGCTACGACCGCTTCTGCTTCCTGTCCGACAACGTGTCGCTGTACGGCATCGATCTCCGGATCGATCTGGCCGACCTGCTGAACCGCGTCGGCGAGATCGAAGGCGACTTCAAGGTGATGCTCTACTACGCGCATCCCCGGCAGTTCGCCCCGCTCTATCCGAAGATCACGAAGGCCGCGATGGACCGGATCTGCTATCTGGATCTGCCCTTCCAGTCCGGCAGCCAGGCTTTGCTGAAGGAGATGAAGCGCGACTACATCCCGAGCGATGTCGTGGCGCTCGCGAAGCAGATCAAGCGGGAACATCCGGACGTCGTGCTGGCCAGCCATTTCATCATCGGGTTCCCCGGTGAGACGATGGAGGACTTCTTCGAGACGTTGTCCTGCGCTCAGTACTTCGATCAGGTGACGTTCTTCCCGTACAGCGATCGCGCCGGCACCGTGGCCGCCAAGATGACGAACCACGTGTCCCAGCAGGAACTCGATCAGCGGACGGAGATCGTCAGCCAGTTCGTCAAGGGCAATCCCCGGATGCAATTGATGGAACCCAACGTCGGCGCGGGTGAGCACTTGGACGAGTCCAAGCCGATCGCCGGCCAGTTCGTTGCCGGCAAGCTCATGATGCAGGTGGTGCAGCCGGCGCAGAGCGCGGGCCACTGACATCTCCGAAGGCCATCGCCACGAATAGCACAGCGTCCGCTCGGCCCTTTGGAGATGTCAGCCGAGCGGAGCGAGGCAAAGCAGACAGCGACGCTAGCGAAGCGGAGCCTCTTCGACGGTGCCGAACGCTCAGCGGTTGAGGCGGAGTTTCGCTAGCACCGCCGCGCTGGATCAGCGCGTGACGCGGGAGCCTTCGTGGTCGTCGATCAGGTCATGACGAATCTCAGTCTCGTCATGCCGACCTACAACAAGCTCCCGCGACTCTCGCTGGTCCTCGCCAGTCTGTCGCGCCAGACGTACCCCACGCACCAGTGGGAGGTCGTGATCGTCGACGATGGGTCGACCGATGCGACCTCCGCCTATCTGGACACCTTCACTCCCCCGTTCACGCTACGCCGACTCTGCGCCGATCGGACGGGACGCTCCGCCGCGCGCAACCGAGGCCTCGCGCACGCGAACTTCGACGTCATCGTCTTCCTCGACGACGACGTTCTGCTGCCACCCGAATTCGTCGCGGCACACGCAGCCGAGCAGCAGAACGCGCCCGCCGTCGTCCACGGACGCATCGTCGATCTCACCGCGCTGAAGTTCTTCGACGATCCCTCGAAAGGCATCTTCTATCCGGAATTCAATTCCCGATCGCGAAGTTCGTCGCTGCTGCGCGAGGCCTGCCTCACGGAACAGGACGTCGTCGAACAATTCGATCGGAAAGTCAGGACCGAGCAGCGCACGACGGCATTCGAGTCCGTCATCGAAACGGTGCTGACGGGACGCGCACCCGGCCCGCCGTGGATCGGATTCACCGGCGGCAATGTCGCCGTGCCGAAGGCCTGGCTGATGGACGCCGGGAGATTCGACGAGTCGTTCGGGCTGGATTGGGGATGCGAGGATCTGGAACTGGGCTACCGGCTGTGGCTCGCCGGACATCCGTTCAGATACAGCCACGCGTGCGTGAACTATCACCTCGCGCACTATCGCTTTCGCTTTGACGCCGAGCAGGCGCGGACGTCCAGCTACTTCGCGCGCAAGCACGACGACGGCGACATCGAGATCCTGGGCGAGTTCATCGCGGGCGCACTGAGCGGAAAGACGCTGCTGGAGCGGTTCCGCGAGCGGCGCGCGTCCGGCGCCGCATCGGATGACCACGCCGGCGCGGCGGATCAGTAACGCGGATCCGCGCGCGGGTCGCGGACGAAGAATGCGGCGGGCTGTCTGCCGGCAGACGGTCTACGATGACGCACGAACGCCGGTGGCGTCCGCAGGCGATGACATCGAGACGTGCAGCGATTGACAGATGGAGTCGAGGACGGCGGCCGTCTGTTCCAGCAGGAAGAAATGGCCCCCGTCAAACGTCTGCTGACGGAACGCCTGCCGCGTGTAGCGCGCCCAGTCCTCCATCTTCGCGGGAGGCGCTTCGCGATCCTCGCGGCCACTGAAGGCCGTCAGCGGACAGGGCACAATGGGTGACGCGTCCGCGCGCTCGTGCCGATAGGTTTCGAGCAGCGCGTAGTCGGCGCGCAGCACGCCGACGATCTTCTTGAAGATACGCGGATGATCGAGCACGTCCTGCGGCAGTCCGCCGAGGCGCGCGAGCGCGATCTTGAACTCATCGTCCGACAAGTCGGACGTGCGTCCGAGATCGGCCGCCACCGCATGCGGCGGACGGCAGCCGGACACCAGCAGGTGCACCGGCGCCATCGCGTGCGCGGCCTGCAGGACCTGCACCGCTTCGTAAGCGACGACACCGCCGAGGCTGTGCCCGAAGATCGCAAAGGGAGCGCCGTCCGCGGACGCGGCAATCGTCCGCGCGACGTCGACGGCTGCGTCGGCCAGGCGCGGCGCGAACGGCTGATCCTGCCGCTGGCCTCTGCCCGGCAGTTCCAGCGGACGGAGATCGAGCGCGGTCGACAACACCGGCGTCCACCGGTTGTAGACGGATGCGGACGCACCGGCGAACGGCAGACAATAGAGTTTCATCGCGATCGGAACGACTCGTAATCGGTAACGCTGCGACGCGTGCGTGAAGAGCTTCATCGTAGCATGAGTCCTCGCGGCGGATGGCCGGGCAGCCGGATGGCCTCTTGCCGCCGATCGCGTACCACAGGCGACGCGCTCGCGAGCGCGAGCGCTGGAGGTTGTTGACGCGGATGACCGACACGTCTTCGCACAGCATCGGCAGCGTCATCGAAGGACTGAGCGCGCACGAAGGCCGCATCTGCTTTCTCGGCTGCCTGGTGAGCATCGCGCGGCGGCTGGGCGTCCCGCTGACGGAAGACGTGCTGCTCGGCGGCGCGATCGGCCAGCGGTTCCGCTTCGGCCGCGTGTGTCACGCGGACGCGTCCACGCCGCGCACGGTCGCCGCGACGATCGAGATCAACAGCTGCGATCTGCACCTCGACGGCGATCGCCTGGCGCGCTTCTGCCTGCGGCGCGGCCTGCGCATGGACGCGTGGACCGGCGATCGCGTCGACACGCTCGCGACGCTGATCGCCAGAGAGACCGACGCCGGATGGCCCCTCCTGCTGATGGTCAACAGCGCGCACCTGCCGCACTGGCCGCACGAGCCACGGACCGACAACGGCCACTATCTCGTCTGCTACGGCTGGTCGCCGTCGCAGGGCAAGGCCTGGGTGATGGACGCGTTCATCCCGGCGACGCAGCACGGCTTCTACATGGGCGAGCTGCCGATCGACACGCTCCTGGAAGCGGCGAATTGCGAAGGCTTCATCGGACGTCCGTACTGCGGCGCGTGGACGTTCGCGCCCGCCTCTTCCCACGACGTCCTCACGGGCGACGCCGTCGCGGACACGCTTCGCGAATCGGCGCACGAGATGCTCGACGCGCCCGTGCGGACGCTGACCTACGGCGCGCTCGACGTCTCGCTGCACAGCGGCGTGAACGGGATCGACGCACTGCTGGAAGAACTGGACCGCGCCGGCAGCGCCGACGGCCACGATCCGTCGGTGCTGCGCGAGATCTTCCCGCTCATCTCCTCGTTCGGCGGCCCGGTGCGCGCGCGGGCCGTGCTGGGGGATTTCCTGAAAGGGACCGCGTCCGACCTGGGACTGCGGATCGATCCCCGCACCGTCGCCTTGTGCGCGACGCTCTCACAGAGCTGGAAGACGTTCTCCAATCTGGTGCTGAAGAGCGCGTACGGCGGCGATGCCGCGACCATCGCCCGCGCCCGTCTGCGTCTGGAAGACATCCGCCGCGGCGAGCGCGATCTGGCCGAAACGCTGGCGGCGCTGCCGCGATCGTGATCCAGCGTGCGATCCACCACGAAGACCGGGCAGGACACTGACATGCGTCTGAGCGAACCCCGCGTGCCGCCGCTGGCCGATGACGAGCTCCCCGAGGTGATCCGGAAGATCTTCACCGGACGTCCGATGTTGAATGTCTTCCGCACGCTGGCCCATCATCCGGATCTGATGCAGCGGTGGCTCGTGTTCGGCAATCACGTGCTCGCGTTCTCGACGCTTGACCCGCGGCATCGCGAGCTGGTGATCCTGCGCGTCGGCTGGTTGTGCCGATCGGGTTATGAGTGGGGACAGCACGTGCTGATCGGTCTCGAGTCCGGCCTCACGCAGGAGGAGATCGATCGTATTCCGATCGGCGCGCAAGCGGACGGCTGGAGCGATCTCGATCGCGCGCTGCTCGACGCGACGGACGAGCTACACGCCGATGCGTTCATCTCGGATGGGACGTGGGCAAGGCTCGCCGAACTGGACGATCGGCAGCGCATCGATCTGATCTTCACCATCGGCCAGTACCGGCTCGTCTCGATGGCCCTCAACACGCTCGGCGTGCAGCCGGATCCTGGGCTGCCCAATCTACCGGAGTGACATCTACCGGCGTGACACCTGCCCCAGTGACACATGGTGCAGTGACGCGCCGCCGATCAGCGCGCCTGCGCGGACAGGCGCCAGATCCGCTCGGCGCCTCCACTCGCGCCGCCCAGTTCCTCGCCGTATCCAATGACGTCGCGGATGTCGCGCGGACGCAATTGACTGCGATAGATCTCGAGCGCCTGGCGCTTGCGTGCGAGAGACGCGCCGATCGGCATCAGCCGCTCGCGCAGCCGGAGTCCGCGCGCGTCGAGCTCGGCGAGCCGCCGCGTCCGCCAGCCGGCGTTCAGCGCGTACGGCAGGTCTTCGTAGAGGAACGTCGCGCGCGCGCGGTGCGCGTGCGGCAGGCAGGCCAGCGCGGCGTGGCAGGCGATCAGATGATCGACGTGTCCGCCAATGCCCGCGGGCACGCCAACCACGGCCGGGCGGACGTCGGCCAGCAGGCGCTCGAACGCCGCGCGCACGCCGTCGATCACGCCGCGCTCGTCCGGTCGTCCGAGCACGCCGCCCTCGTCCTGCCCGAAGCGCTGCGAGAGCCTGACGTAGCCGCGCAACTCGGCTTCCGCAAAGCCCCCCATCACGACGCGCGTCCCGAGGGCCGTCGCCACGTCGGATTCCTCCTGCAGAATCCGGCGCTGCGCGGCTTCGGGCTCGCGGTCGATCAGTGAATAGGATTGGTGGCTGAAGACGTTCCAGACGATGATGTCGAGCCGCGCGCATCCGAGGATCGATCCCCCGAGCGAGAGCGCCGCATCGTCCGGATGCGGGGACACGATGAGCGCGGTTCTCGATCTCGCACGCGCGCTCATGGTGTTCCCGCCACGGTCGATCCGAACTGGAAGAGATCCTACTTGGACAGTCTCGCTTCGATCACCAGCTCGTTGCTGGAGTTCTCCAGCGGGCCGTCGTTGTAGTCGCCCGACATCCGGATTACTTCGAAGTTCGCTTCCTGCAGCAGCCGCGTGACGTCCGCCGGATAGAGATAGGCGAGGTCGAGGCGGCACATCTTCGAGCGCTGGAAATCGCCGCTCGCGCTGTAGAAGTCGGTCCGGATCATCGGCATCACGCGCTGGCGGACGGTGTCATAGCGGAGCGCTTCCGAGTACACCGCATAGCTGCCGTCCGGCAGGTCCTCGGTCTGCGACCAGCGCCAGACGCCCTCCAGCGGTCCCGCGTGCTGCGACATGTAGTTCAACGACGGATACGCGACGTTGAACGCGAGCACGCCGCCGGGCCGCAAGTGCTCGCGGATCCGCTGCAGGCACTGGCGCTGATCCTCCGTCGTCTGGTTGTGCAGGAACGCGTGGAACGGAATGATGATCAGCGCGAACCGTTCGTCGAGCTTGAACGTGCGCATGTCTCCGACCGAGGCCTTGACGTGGGAGCTCACGCCTGTTCCCAGTGCGTCGACCTTCTCCTGGAGCTTCTGCACCATGGCCGGATCGATCTCGACCGCGGATATCTGGATGCCGGCCTTGGCGATGGGGATCGTGATGCGTCCCGTTCCGGCGCCCAGTTCGAGGACGGGTCCGCCGTACTCGGCGGCTTTACGCTGATACCATTCGATATCCCCGAGAAAAGTGCCGGGCTGCGTCAGGTCGTAGATCTCCGGATCGAAAAACATATGCACGTCCTCCCGTGAGATTCGCCGAGTGGAGATGGCGCCGGGTCGTGACTGGCGCCGGGTGAGATTGCTTCGATTCGATCGAGGCGCCCCGAATCGATCGTCGAGCGATCGTCGAGGCGCCGACCAAGGACCAACAAGGAATAGGGATCAGTGACCTACGAGCCGCCGGCCGTTGTCGCCACGCGCTCCGCGGCGCGGAGTTGCCGGAGCCCCTCGGTCCAGGACGATCGTCCATCGACCAGCGCGCAGCCGCTCGACGCCCCTGCCCCGTTCTCGATCGCGATCAGGAACGAGTAATAGCGCTCGTCCGCTCCGTGATCGGCCGCGAGTGTTTCGAGGTCGCTTGCGACCGTCGGCAGCTCGCGTCCGAGGCGGCCCATCTCACTCCGCGCATCGCCGTCGCCCAGGAGGATGAGCTCAATCTTCCATTGTTCGCGTCCGGCACGCGATTCGAGATCGCGCAGGATCTCGGGCGCCTTGTCGTCGCCGAACCCGGCGGCCAGGAACAGCGCGCGTCCGCGCGGACTGAGGCGCGGCCCCAGTTCGTCGAGGATCCGGCGCATCACCACCAACCCGTCGGGCCCGGCGGTGGCGAAGAGCAGCGTGGTCGTGCCCTGTTCGGGATACGGCAGGAACGGCGGGCTGGAGACGACGTAGTCGAACTGCCGATCGCCGACGGGCGCGTAGAGATCGCCGTGGTGGAAATGGACGCGGTGCTGCAGGCCGTTGAGCCACTTGTTCCAGGTGGCCACGCGGATCGCCTGCGGGTTCAGATCGACGCCCCACACCTCGGCGCCGCGCGACGCCATCACCAGCGCGTGGGTGCCGATGCCCGTACACACCTCGAGCACGCGTGCCGCGCGACCCGGGGACACGACCTTCGACACGAACGACGTGTCCGCACCGAGCCACAAGTGGTCTTCGGCCGTCGCGTTGCCCGGCTCCCATCGCTGCGCGATCAGCAGGATGCCTTCGAACGGCAGGATGACGTACTCGCCGAGCGACACGCCGCCCGGCACCTGGCGGAGCAGGCCGGCGTCGACGAGGCGATCGAGCAGATCGCGCCCGAGCCACTCCTCCACGCCGTCCACCACTTCGCCGAGATGGAACAGACGCAGCAGTCCGGCGAGCGGCCGCGGCAGCCGCGTGATGCGCTGACGCGGACACTTCGCCCACGGCGTCTGATGGATCCGGCCGTTGGTGAGGTGATGGATCAGCGTGCGATAGTGGTTCCGTTCGAGGAACTCACCCAGTTGTTCAAGGCTCTGCAACGACTCAGACATTGGTCACAGGCGCCGGCGTCATTGCGCGCAAGGTGGTGCGAGTCGTCGGACGCAGCGCGACTCCACGGATCTTTTCCCTGATCGCCGCGTAGCGATCGATGTAATCGCTCAACCGACCGGTGAACCGCGACAGGAACTCGTGCTGCTGATCGGCCGTCGACTGCGGATACATGTCGGCAAACTCAATCGCCTGCTTGTATACGCCGAGATCGAACTCCAGATACTCCTGACACAGCTTCACCGCCTGCAGCCCCGTCGTCAGCATCCCGGCGGCGGAGGCCTGATAGTGCAGGTAGCCGTTGTGCAGGCGGATCACTTCGTCCGACTTGTGCAGCCACTTCTCGATGGTCTCGTTCAACCGCTCCATCTTCGGATCGAGGAAGTGATAGCGCAGCAGCGTCCCATCGTCGTACACGATGCCGAGCGCTTTCATCTGCTCGGTGATCGGCACGCCGCGATAGAGCGCCAGCGCCCGATACGTGCAGACCGGCGGCTGCCGGTAGTTCTCGGTGATGCGGATCTCTTCCAGGAAGCGGATGTTCTCGCGGACTTCGTCCAGGTTCCCGGTCGGTTCCAGCATGATCATCTCGACGAAGATATGGATGCCGAGCGCCTTCAGGATGTTCAGGCCGCGCCGGTTGCCTTCCTTCGTGGCGCCCTTGCGAAACAGCTTGATGACGCGGTCCACGTCCGTCTCGATGCCCAGGCTCGTGATCCGCAGCCCGCACGAATGGAGGACGCGGAATGTGTCTTCCTCGATCTCGGGCGCGCGGCACTGCATGCCGAAGGAGATGTGCAGGCCGCGGCGATGGATCTCGTCCGCGAACCGCGTGGCCCACGGCTTGTTGCGCCGCACGACTTCGGTGAAGTTGTCGTCCAGGAAGTCGAAGTGCTTGATGTTCAGGTGCTGATGGAGATACGCCATCTCCTCGACGACCGCCTCGGGACGGCGGACACGGACGCGCCGTCCGTCGGTGACTTTCTCTTTGTCCTGGCTATACAGCTCGGTGATGCTGCAGTAGGAGCACTTGGCCATGCAGCCGCGGCTCGCGAGCATGTTCGCCTGGCCGTAATACTGTTCCAGCGCGCCGCGGCGAGGCCACGGGATCGTATCGAGATCGTCGACGAGCTTGCCGGGGCCTGTCTTGACCTCGCGATCGCCGTCGAGATACATCAGGCCAGGCAGCTTGCGCCAGTCTTCGCCGGCGGCGAGGGCCGCGACGATCTGCGGCAGCGAGATCTCGGCTTCGCCGAGGACGGCCGCGTCGACGCCGGGCGCGCGCCGCATCACCATCGTGCCGACGAAGCTCGCGCCGTAGCCGCCGATGAGAATCACCGCCTTGGGATGCGCTTCGCGGAGCACCTGCGCGAGCGAGATGGTCTGCTGCAGCAGCGGCTCGACGAACGAGATGCCGCACAGATCGAAGGACTCGCCGCAGCAGATCGCTTCGAGCTCCTGCCGGTCGAGCGCTTCGAAGTGGCAGTCGACGATCTTCACGTAGTGCCCCTCGCGTTCGAGCACGGCCGCGAGGTAACGGATGCCGAGGTGTTCGCCGAAGCCCCGGTCGTAGATGACCGAATTGCCCACGTCGTTCCGCAGCACGGACTGTGGATTCGCGAGCAGGATTCTCATGCGCCGCCCGGAGGCGGCGGGCTGGACGGGCGACGGGTCGGAAGCGGGCGTGTTCGGGATGACCGTCGCACCGGGGGTGCTGGAATCATGGCTAGTCATCGTGCCCCTCGAAAGACTGGAGTTGCTCGAGACAGGAACGGAATATCTCGAGAGCATCGGCGGCATGCTCGATCGTATGCGTCAACGGCGGCGTGACGTGGACGATCCCCTGTGCATCCACTTTGATAAGCAGCCCGTGCGCCGCGCAGCGCTTGTACAGCTCGATCGCGAGATCGCGTGCGGCCTCCTTGGTGGTCCGATCCTTGACCAGTTCGACGCCCAGCATCAGGCCGTAGCCGCGGACGTCGCCGATGGCGTCGCACGCGCGGGCGATCTCGGTGAAGCCGGCGAGCAGCACGGCGCCGACCGCGTTGACGTGCTCGCCGATCTCCAGACGCTCGAACTCGTCAAGCGTCGCGTCGATGGCCGCCATCGCGAGCGGGTTGCCGCCGAACGTGCTCGACGAGCTGCCGGGCGCGCGGAAGTTCTGCAGGCGGACGCTCTCCGGCAGCGGATCGCTCTCGCGCTCGAAGACCGACGAATCGCGCAACAGCTCCCGCCTACCCGCCAGCGCCATCGTCGGAAAGCCCGATCCCAGGCCTTTGGCGAACGCGATGAGATCCGGATCGATCTCGAATCGCTCGACCGCGAGGAACGTGCCGGTGCGGAACGCGCCGGTGGAGACTTCATCCGCGATGAGCAGAATGCCGAGCCGCTTGCACGTGGCGCCAACGATGTCCCAGTAGCCGTCGGGGGCGCCGTGGACGCCGCCGGTGCCGAGAATCGGCTCGAAGAGAAAGACGCCAATGGAGCGATCGGCTTCGAGCGCCTCGGAGTGGACCTGCGCGCAGTGCAGACCGCACGATCCCCGTTCCTTGCCGTACGGACAGCGGTAGCAATTCGGGAACGCCAGCGCGAGCGGCGCGAGGTGCGCGGGCTGCACGTTGCGGCCGAACAGCGCGTGGACGGCCATCAGGCTGCCCTTCGTCTTCCCGTGATAGCCCTCGACGAACGACGCGATCCGGTGGCGCCGGATGCTGACCGACGCGAGCGCCGCGCGCAGCGCGGCCTCCACGGTCTCGGAACCCGTGGTGTAGAACTGGAAGACGTAATCGTCCGAAGGCATCCGCTCGTGCAGCCGGCGCATGACATTCGCGCGCGTCGCCGAGGGATGATCGTGGATGTTCCACAGCCGATCGAGCTGCGCCTTGATCGCGGCGGCCACGTGCGGGTTGCAGTGGCCGGTGCTCGCGGTCAGGGTGCCGCCGGACCAATCGAGATAGCGCGCGCCGTCGACGTCATAGAGGACGTCGTTCTCGGCGCGGTCGAACGAGATGGGCAGGTACCGGGTCAGTGACGTGATGCCACTGGACAGCAACGGCACTTCGGCGCCCCAGATCTCGCGCGACCGGTGCTTCGTCTGTAGCGGATCCACGTGGACTCCTGTTCCGCTCTCTCTATGTCGGTTGGCGCTTCTCTAACGCGGCATGAATGTACCGCGACAGGACTCTCAACGTGCGCAGGAGGCTGGCGTCCAGATCCTCATCCTCGATCTGGATCCCGAACTCCTTCTCGACCGTGATCAGGAGCTCGAGCGCGTCGATCGAGTTGAACCCCCGGTTGGTCAGGAAATGTTCTTCGTCGATATCGACGTCCTGCGGATCGATATCCAGGTTGAGGTGGCTCACCACCAGGGCTTTGACGGTCTGCTCGACGTCCTCAATCGAGCGATGTCGCGATTCTTGACCGGTGTCAGGCATGCGACGCCCCTTCTCGTACGTCGGCCCACGCAATCCAGGAGTCCATCCGGATACGTGAGATACATGGCGCGGTGACCGCTGGTGATGACATGGGCTGTGAGGCGATCCGCGTCATCGTATCTCTCTTCGTTCGTCCCGGCTGTGTCATGCACACGGGCCATTCTCTTTCTGTTCTCTTTCTCTCTTTGTCCGTGCTCGGCATTCCGTGCCTGGCGGCCGCGCGCCAGCTCGTTCGTTCGACGTGATCCGCGGTTCGGATCGTCATGACGCGGTGGTACAGCCGTTCCGCGGGCGTGTCGATCCGGCGCTGCGCCGGGCCGCGTGCGAAATCTTCCACAGTCGTGACGTCGATGCTGATGGTCGTGCCACGCGCGAGCCCGCGTCCGGCCAGGGCTTGCGACACGTCGTGTACACGGCCTGATGCGCTACGTGATCGCTGCAACCGCTCATGTCCCTGGATCGCCGGTGATCCAGGCGTGGCCTTGTCCGTGGCACTCGACGTATCGGCGATGAGCCGCGTGCACAGGGCCTGCCTCGGATGGGCCTGCCTCGGATGGGCCTGCCTCGGATGGGGCCTGCCTCGGACCGAGCGCTCATTCAATTCAGTCGCCAACGCGGTACCGCGGCGAGCGGTTCTGACGGAAGATTCGACTGTAGCAGAAGCGCCCGCTGATGTCACGACGTTTCCCCCTGCGTGCATCTATTTCCGCACACATACTGCTCATCTCTCGAACTATTCTTCACGCGCGTCTCGTTCTTGCGGCAGACACCCCGGCATGGTAGCATCACAAAGTTCCGTCCGATCACCTCAGTCATTCCAACTCGCGGCGTCACAGAGCGTTCCGGCACGCTGCTGATGCACGGCGATGACGAGCGCGTCATTTGCCAGACACGATCGCGCTGAGGAAAGTGTACACATAGTTCAGAGTGTTCCTGGAATCGCGATGACCTCGCCGACTCGACGGATGTCGCCTGCGCGGTTGATCGATCTGTTCGACCGCTTCCGCGGCGCCCTGCACGACGTGACGGAGCACGCGCCGGTGTCCGGTGACGCGCTGCGGCATGCGCGCGACACACTCGTCTCGCGGATCCGCGCACGTGTGTCGCCTGGCGACCTCGTCCTGCTCAGCCTGCCGAACGGACCGCTGTTCTTCAGCGGGCTCTGCGGCCTGCTCGAAGCCGGCGCCGCGCCGGTGCTGATGCACCAGGACTCGCCGCGCGCCGAGCTGCTGCGCATGGCGCGCCGCTGCGCCGCCCGCTTCGCGCTCCTCGACGTCGACGCGACGCCGGACATGCCGTCGCGCGATCTCCCTGGATCGAAGCTGCGCGTCCCGCTGGACGGCGTCGGCGTCTGTGACGTGACGGAGATCGAGGACGTCGAGCCGCGCACGCGTCCCGATCTCGCCGGCGTGCCGCTGCACCCGACCTCGGGCACGACAGGTGACCCGAAGCTCGCGGTGCGCGACGCCGAATGCGCGGTCGCCGAGGCGGTGCATTACGTCGACACGCTCGGCCTGACGGCGCGCGACACGATCCTCTGCACGACGCCCATGAGCCATGCATACGCGTACGGCATGTGCTTCGTCGTGCCGCTGCTCTCGTCCGCCAGCGTGGTCTCGATGCGGCGGCTCGCGCCGCGTGCGGCGCTCCGCACGATCCGTGAGCTCGACGTGACGGTGCTGCCCGCCGTGCCCGCGACGCTGGACAGCATGATGAACGCCGTGGCGGGTCCGATCGCCGCGCCGCCGATCGTGCTGACGGCCGGCACGCCCTTGCCGGCGGCCACCGCGCGTCACTTCGCCGAGCGGACGGGCGTCCACGTGCGGCCGCTTTACGGCACGACCGAGACGGGCGGGATCTCGATCGCGTCCGCGGACGCCGCCACGGGCGACAGCGGTGTCGGCGCGCCAATGCGCGGTGTCGACGTCCGCGTGCGCGCCGCGGGTGTCAGCCTCGACGGTCGCGATCTCGGCATCCTGCAGATCCGCTCCGCCTCGATGATGGCGGGCTATCTCGTGGATGAGGGCATCGACGAGTCGATGGTGCGGGACGGGTGGTTCGAGACCGGCGACCTCGCGCACCTGCGCGAAGACGGAACGATTCACCTGCACGGGCGTGAGAAGGACTTCATCAACGTCTTCGGCATGAAAGTCGTGCCTGCCGAAGTCGAAGCCGCGATCGCGGGCGATGATCGCGTGACGGACGTCAAAGTCTACGCAGGCCGGCATGCGTCCGGATCGGAAGCGGTGTATGCCGCGATCGTGCCGCGGAACGGCTTCCAGGACGCGGACGCCATCCGGCGTCTCTGCCAGCAGCAGCTCGTCGCGTTCAAGTGTCCGACCAGGATCTATTTTCTCGATGCTTTGCCGCGCACGGCTTCCGGCAAGGTCATTCGCAAGGAGCTGCCGGGCGCCGTCTAGGCGCGCAAGGAGGCATGGCATGCCGCACGAGACGTGGTCCGGCGCAGCAACTCCCACCGTGGAGCCGCGTCCGCCACACCTGCTCTATCTGATGAACGACTTCGTCGTGCAGGAGCACGTCTGCAATCTGCGTTGCAGCTACTGCTTGAACTTCGAGAACGTCAATCTCAAGGACGGCGCCCCGTGGGTGCCGATGGAACGGATCGACCTGAACACCGGCAGCTACGGCTGGCAGCGCGCGCGCCAGATGCTCGCGCGATGCCGCGAGCTGGGCGACGCGCCGATCCTGCGGTTCGCGGGCGGCGAGATCATGGCGGTCCACGGCAGCCTCGCGTTCATCGAGGAAGAAGCGGAGCACTGGGATCGCGTCCAGGTGCTCACGAACGCGACGTTCCTCGAACGCGACATCGAGCGCCTGCGCAAGATTCCGTCCCTCAATCTCTGTTGCTCCGTGGACGGACACACCGCGGAGCTCAATGAGATGCGGACGCCGAACCGCACGTGGGCGCAGCGCATCATCAACGGGATGCTCGCCGCGATCGACGCCGGCGTGCCGGTCGAGGTCTACACGGTCCTCACGCAGCACAACGCGCCGGCGCTGTACGAGTTCGCCGACTGGCTGCTCGGCGTGCGTCGCACGGCGGACGTCCGCCTCTTCCCCTTCCCCGTGCGCGGCGACGTCGGCCACAAGCAGCGGCCGACGCGCGAGCAGTACGCCGCGCTCGCACGCGTCATCGAGGACTACGATCGGCTGTCGCCGATCCTGCCGCCGAAGGGCTTCCTGCTGCGGCTGTACGACTTCTGCATGAACGAAGTCCGCCGCTTCCGCTGTCGCGTGCCCCTCAGTTTCCAGCAGACGTTCGACGATGGCGTGGTGGCGTCGTGTTCGAACTGCTGGGCGTCGCCGCTGGGCAATCTGCTGGAAGACGAGCACACGTTCGATCAGGTCGGCCGGGCCAACATCCACAAACTGTTCTTGCAGGATCCGCCGCGCTTTGCCTTCTGCAAGACCTGCTTTACTCCATTCGATGTCGTCAACACCTATCTCGACGGGCTCTGCACGCTCGACGAGATGGCCAGCCTGAATCTGTACTCGTCGCCGGCCGCCCGGCAGCGTCTGCAGATGATGCGCGAGGCCTGGTCTGACGGATCGGCACAGGCGCTCTGGTCATGACTACGCCGCGACGCACCTACGCCTCTCCCATGCTGGGCGGCGCCGAGTTCCGCGCCGACGTCGTCCTCGTCGCTCCGCGCGAGTTCGAGGTCACGAAGGCCCAGCGGACGTACCGGGAAAAGAACTTCACGACGTTCACGGAACTGCTCAATCAGGGCGGGTTCCAGGCGCAGCACATCCAGCGCATCAACGAAGCGCTCGGCCTCGAAGCGCTCGCGGCGTATCTGAACGACGCGGGCGTGAAAGTCGCCGTCATCAACTGCAACGTCGCGCCGCACACGCCGCAGGAAGTGGCGCGCAAGGTGATCGCGTGCGGGGCGCGCCTGGTCGGGATCAGTCTGATCTATCGTCCGCAGGTCGGCTACGCGCTGGAACTGCTGGAGGCCCTGCGAGGCGTCGACGGCCTGCGCGTCGCGGTCGGCGGCGCGCTCGCCTCCTACATGCCGCGCGAGCTGCTCTCGCGCCTCGGCCGGCTGGACGCCGTCGTCTTTGGCGAAGCGGAAGAAACGTTCCGCGACTACTGTACGACCGTCCTGGGTGACCGCGATCCGCGCGGCCTGCCCGGCATCGCCTTCCGCGACGGCCTGTCGACGATCATGAACCCGGCGGCCAAACCGCTGGACCTCTATACGATCAAGCGTCCGACGCGCTACTCGCTCGAATACCTGCAGGCGCGGAGCTGGCCGACGCGCATCGCGTCCATCTACACGAGCCGCGGCTGCATGGCCAAGTGTACGTTCTGCACAGGCAAGGACGCCTACAACGTCGAGCGGCCGATCACCTATCGGTACCGCAATCCGATCGACGTCGTGGACGAGATCCAGTACCTCCACGAAGCCTTCGGCGTGAAGTTCGTTTACATCAACGACGACAACTTCCTCGGCTACGGGCGCAAGAGCCTGGAGCGCGTGCAGGACTTCGCGGCGGAGCTGATGTCCCGCCAGATGGGCGTGGAATTCGCGACGGAATGCCGCGTCGACGCGATCGAGCTGGACACGCTCCGGCTGCTCAAGCGCGCCGGCATGCGCCAGGTGCTGCTCGGCGTCGAGTCCGGATCCGATCCCGTCCTCACGCGCTGGCGCAAGGGCGTGACCGCCGAGGACAACCGCCGCGCCGTCGCGCTCTGCAAGGAGGCCGGCGTCACGCTGGAGCCGGGGTTCATCCTCTTCGACGCGGAAACGTCGAAGGCGGAGCTCTCCGACAATCTGCAGTTCATTCGCGACGTCCGCCTCGATCGCGTGCCCTTCCCCACGTATCTGATCAACCGGATGTCGGTCTATCCGGGCACGGAAGTGGAGCGCGAGTGGACGGAGAAGGGCATCCTCGGCCCGTCGCCGATCTCCACGCAGCGCACGACCTGTCCCACCGACCGCACCTGGTCGCAGCGCTGGCGCGCCGGTGTCGTCGCGCGCGAAGGCGGCGTGCCATGCAAGGACGATTTCGTGGACGATCCCGAGGCCGTGATCGCGTACTTCCAGCGCCTCGAATATCGCTGCGTGGATCCACGCACGGAGATCGCGTGGCGCGGCCTGCGCGGCAGCGTCGAGCCCGTGGAGATGTTCCTCGAAAGCCGGCTGCCCGGCCTGTTGTCGATGCTGTCGGACTGCCGCAATTTCAACGTGTCGGAACAGTTGCGCGACGAGATCCGCGAGCTGATCGCGCGCGCGGGCGCGTGGCGCCGCGGCATCGGCACGCTGATCGTGTCGATGCTGGAGACGACGCTGGGCAGCTACGAGATCGACCGGCCGCTCTCGCAGCTTCGCTACATCCGGCGGACGCTGGCCGCGGCGCGGCGCGCGTACGAGCTGGACACGCTCGGCGTGGACATGGACCGCTTCAGCGCGCGCGTGATGGACATCCGGCGGCAGCTCATGCCGATGCAGGTTTCCGTCGTGATCCCCACGGACGGGCGCGAATGGTCGCGCCTGCGCCGCACGCTCGCGTCGCTCGGCCGGCAGCGGACGCCGCAGGGCCTCTCGTGGGAAGTCGTCCTCGTGCTCGACCGCGTCGAGCCGCCCGGCATCCTGCCGTCCCTCGGCGACGTGCCGCTGCGCCTCGTCCACCTCGAAAGCGCGCGCGGACGCGGCACGGCGTCCAACGCCGGCATCAAGGCCGCCGGCGGCGAGACCGTCATCCTCCTGAACGACGACATCGTCGTCAGCGATCGCTTCGTCGTGTCGCATCTGGAAGCACAGTCCACGCGTCCGACGTTGTGCTTCGGCCCCGTGCGCGAGCTGCCGGACCTGTTCGGCGTCGACGATCTGGACGCGCTCTCGACGGACGCGGGCCTGGACAGCGGTACGGATCTCACCGTGGAGAACGTCCGGCAGATCCTGCGCGAGCTCGAAGACGTCGAGGGCTGCTGGTCGCGCTACGGCAGTCCGACGACACTGGACGTCGACGGCGTCGAATCGCTGCGCAAGGGCCGCATGCTCGCCGCGTGGCTCGCCTTCGCGAGCGGCAACATGTCGGCGCCGCGCCGGTGGTTCCTGTCGGATCCGTTCGACGAGCGGCCGGCCGCGGGCCTGGAAGGCGCCGTCCTGGCCTTCCGGTGGTGGCGCAAGCACCGTCCGCTGGCGCTCGCCGAGGCCGCAATCGGCTTACGACTCAATCGCCCCGCGCTCAACGAGCCCGCCGCGCCGCAGGCGGCCGGCAGTTCGCTGGATGCGATCCCCGACGCCATCGTTGGACGCGTCTGGGAGTATCTCGACGGGAAGGTCGCGATCGACGACGTCGAGAGCGCGGTCGCCCTCGCCTCGGCCGCGGAACCGCGGCGCGGCGCGGGCGTCTACGAGAACGTTTCTACACATTGACGCATGACGAACCATGCCCCGGACACAACTGAACCGGTCATCTCCCACGATTCTGGGCGTCGGCGGGTCCGATCACGACGTGCACGCGTGCGTCGTGCACGCGGGCCACGTGGTGGTCGCCATTGAAGAAGAACGTCTCTCGCGCAAGAAATACGGCATCGGCGGGAACCTGCTCGACGGCCTGGCGCGTCATCACGTCCTGACGCGCGCCGGCCTGACGCTGGACGACGTCGACGACATCGTCGTCGACGCGATCCTGCCGAAGACGGCGATGCTGGCCGTCCGCAGCCGCGCGCGACAGGTGGACCACCATCTGTGTCACGCCGCCGCGGCGTTCTTCACGTCCGGCATGCCCTCCGCGGCGGTCGTCGTCGTCGACAACGCCGGCGGTCTCGTGCAGGACGAGAGCGGCCCCGTGCTGCAGGCGACGACGTGGTATCACGCCCGCGGACGGGACATCACGCCGCTGGGCCAGGTGGGCTCGACGAACTGGCGGGAAGGCCCGCTGGTGCTCGGGACGCCGTATCAGCAGGGCGACGGCGATCATTCGCTCGGACATTTCTATAAAAAAGTCACCGGCGCGCTCGGCTACAAATTTCCGCCCAACGCGAACGGGTTCTACTTCCCCGAGGACGGCATCACGATGGGCCTCGCCGCCTTCTCGGAGCCGCGCTTCGCCGACCGGTTCTCGGAATTCGTCACGCTGCGGCCGGAGGGCCGGTTCCAGATCTGGCTGAACGACGGCCGGTTCGACGCTGCGCTGGGCGCGCTGCTGAACGGCGCGGCAGACGACTTCCAGCAGCGGGCCGCCGTCGCGGCGTCCGCGCAGGAAGTGCTGCAGCGCGTGCTCTGCCACGTCGTCGATCACGTCCTCGCCGTCACGGGCGAGAAGCACCTGTGCCTCGCGGGCGGCGTCGCCATGAACTCCGTCGCGAATGCCGAGATCCTCCGGCGGACGGCGGCCGAGCGCGTCTACATCCCGCCCGTGCCGGGCGACAACGGCACCGGCATCGGCGCCGCGCTGTGGACCGCGACGCGCGACGCGGACGCGCCCGTGCCGGCGTATTCCGTCTACTCGGGCGGCGGCTACGCGCACGACGCGATCGCCGACGCGCTGCAGCATGTCGATCGCGATCGGTTCCAGATCGAGCGACTGGACGATGACGCGCTCATCGACCGGGTGGTGGCGCTGCTGACGGCGGACAAAGTCGTGGCGTGGTTCACCGGCGGATCCGAGAACGGACGGCGCGCGCTGGGCAACCGCAGCATTCTCGCGGCGCCGCACTCGGGGGACATGCGGGACCACATCAACGCGCGCGTGAAGCACCGGCAGTGGTTCCGGCCGCTGGCGCCGGTCGTGCCGGACACGGACGCCGCCCGGTTCTTCGAGATGGAACAGCCGTCGCCGTACATGCAGATCGTGTTTCACGTGCGGCCGGAATGGCGGCCGCGGCTGGGCGCGATCACGCACGTCGACGGCACCGCGCGCGTGCAGACCGTGGACGCTGCGCAGAACCCGCGGCTGCTGCGGCTGTTGCGCGCGTACGAGCGCGCCGCGGGCATCCCCATCCTCCTGAATACCTCCTTCAACGGGCGCGGCGAGCCCATCGTCGAAACACCGCACGAAGCCGTCGCGTGCCTGCACCGCATGCCGCTGGACGCGCTCGTGGTCGAAGATCACCTCGTGGTGCGCCGATGACCAAGCATCCGCCGGCCGTCGCGTATCTGTTGCCGACCGGCCGCTGCAACCTGCACTGCAGCGGCTGCTACGCGACGCTCAACGACTTCGGCCGCTTGAGCCGCCGCGGCGAGCTGCACATCGACGAGTACCGCGGCGTCATCGCGGACCTGCTCGCGCTGGGCGTCCGCACGTTCGACATCTCCGGCGGCGAGCCGCTCCTGTATCCGCACCTGCTCCAGATCTGCGAAGCAATCCGCGCCGAACCGGACGCGCGGATCTGGCTCGTGACGAACGGCACGATCGGGCAGGAGAAGAAGATCCAGGCGCTCTCCACGCTCGTCCACAAGATCGTCTTCTCGCTGGACGCGCCGGACCCGCCGCTCCACGATCACCTTCGCGGCGCGACAGGCGCATTCCGCAAGACGATGACGGCGATCCGCGCCGCGCGCGCCCTGCCCTTTCCCGAAGTCGCGATCAACTTCATCGTGTCCCGTCACAACGTGGACACGATCGCCGACATGGTGAGCCTGGCCAGCCGCGAGCAGGTGGACCGGCTCGCGCTGCTGACGTTCCGGGACGTGTCCGAGAACGGCGTGATGTTTGATCAGATTCCGACGCTCGCGAGCCTGAAGCAGTCCTGGAGCACCGTCGCCGGCGCGCTCGCGCTCACGCCGTGGCCGCAGTTCGTCGACCTCGTGGTGCCATCGTTCCTGTTCCCCGAATCCAACGAGTTCCGGCGCTCGCTGCCGGCGGCGCTCCGTCCGCGGGTGGTGGTCCACCATCCGCACCTGCGCGCGCACAGCGCGTTTCGCGAAACGATTGTCGTGAAGCCGTTCGGCATGCTCTCGGGCGACACGGCGATGGTCAATCGCGGCGAGTTCGATCTGGGCTCGGTGCGCGACGGCGTCGAGCACGTCTGGTCCACGGAGGCGCCGCGCTGGCGCGCCCGTCTCGCCGATCGCGAGCGTCATCTGCAGGCGCAGGAACCGTGCGGAAGCTGTTCACGCTGGCATTATTGCCGCGGCGGGTGTCCTGCCGCGGCCTCTCATCAGTGGGAGGATCTGATGAAGCACGATCGTTCGTGCGATCCCTTCCGCGAGAACGGTGACTTCTGATGCACGATCACCACACCACCACCGATGTCGCCGCTCGTCCGACGGATGATCGCTCCCGGCGCCGCGCCGCGCTGCCGCCGTGGCCCCCGCCGCTCGGCGGCGCGTTCATGCGCGACCTGCTCGCGCTGACCGCCGATCCCACGCAACGCGAGACCGGACCGCGCGCCCACGCGCCGATGAAGCAGAAGCGCACGTTCGAGGATCTGTTCGCCGGCGAGTGCCGGCGCCGGTTCGGCATCGCGGTCAACAGCGGCACGACGGCGATCGACCTGGCCGTCGAGGGCCTCGACCTTGCCGCGGGCGGCGTGATCGTCGCGGCCAATTACGGCCATCCGTCCACTATTCAACGGGCCGCGCGCACGCACCGGCTGCGGCTCGTGGACGTGGACGCGGAGACGCTGTGCCTGTCACCGAATGCGCTGGCGGCGGCGCTCGCGCCGGGCGACGTGCGCCTCGTGCTGATGACGCACGTCGCGGGTCACCCCGGCCGGATCGACGTCATCGCCGGCCTGTGCGAGTCTCACGGCGTGCCGTTGATCGTCGACGCGTCGCACGCGCACGGCGCGCGATTCTCGAGCGGTCAGGCCGGCAAGGTTGGCACCGTGGCCTGTTTCTCCCTGCACGCGACGAAGAACCTCTCGTGCGGCGAGGGCGGCATCCTGTGCCTGGACGATGAGGCGCTGTACCGCCGCATCTGGCGGCTGCACGACATCGGCCGCGAGCCGGACGCCGGGCCGTACGACTTCACGTCGGCGGGCGGCAACTTCCGCCTGTCGGAGATGGCGGCCCTCGAAGCGCGTCACCGGATGACGTACATGATCGCGCATCTGGAACAGCGCAACGCCGCGGCGCGCCAATTAACCGCATCGCTGGACGAGTCCAGTTGCCTGCTGCCGCTGACGATTGCGGACGACGAGCAGGCCGGGTGGCATCTGTTCCCCGTCTGGTATCGTCCCGATCGCTGCAACGGGCTATCGCGGAAGCGGTTCCTCATCGCCATGGCCACGGAAGGCGTGCCGTGCAACGCCGGCTGGCCAAAGCCGTTGTCGGAGCTGGATTGGGTGCGGCCGCTGGTGGAGTCGGCGTCGACGCCAACGGCGGCGCGGGCGTGCGCGGAGATGGTCTGGTTCGACGGACGTCTGCTGCTCGCGGCCGATGGCGTCGAGCGGATCCTGGAAGGGCTGGAGCGGGTGGCGTCCAGCGCGCGGACGGTCGGGTCGTGAATGTCGGCCTGTGTACCTGGGCGTTCCACCGCTCGGCGGCCGGCCGGCGTGACGTCGCCGAAATCGGCGCAATCGCGGCGCGCGCCGGATTCACCGCGCTGGAAGGCGCCTACAATCCGCGCGGTGTCGTCTCGCTGACGGCGCCGCGGCCGGACGCGCTGCCGGTGCCCATCGCGTCCCTGGCCAGCCTCGAATTCCACCGGCACTCGCTGACGTCCGCCCGCGTCGAAGATCGCGCGCAGGCGCAGGGCATCATCGAGGCGATGCTCCGCTGCGCCGCGGCGTGGGACATTCCGTCCATCTCCTTCTCACCCGGCGCCGCGCCCGCCGATGACGATCGGACGTCGCTGCTGCAGCGCCTGGCGACCGAGCTGGCGCCGCTGACCGCGCTCGCGGCGGAGCTCGGCGTGACGCTGGCGCTCGAAAACGTGCCGCGCCACGTGCTCGCGTCCCGCGGCGACATGGCGACGCTGCTGAACGAGCTTCCCGGCGTCGGCTTCTGTCTCGACGTCGGCAATACGCTCGTCGATCCGCCGCTGTCCGCGTGGTGCGATCTGCTCGGCGATCGCGTGGTGAAGGTCCACCTGTCCGACGGGCGCGTCTCGGATGGACGCTGGGGGCCGGCGTGGCTCGGCGCCGGCGAGCTGGACTGGCGCGACGTCCGCGGCTTCCTGGCCGAATCGCGCGTCCGCGACGTCTTCGTCGAGGTCCTGTCGGACGGGTCGACGGACGATGACGCGTTCACGCAGCGCATTGCCGGCAGCGTCCACGAAGTCCTGGCAGGCTGACCCCAATCGATTGTGCTGACCCGAACAGCCCGCCAGGCGAGGCGTGGACCGGCTATTCGTCCGCGGACGCCGCCGCGGCGGCTGCATACGTCGCGAGAAACGCGCGCTTGAACTCGGCGAATCGATCCTCGCGGATCGCGGCGCGCGCGTCGGCCAACAGCCGGTGATAGAAGGTGATGTTGTGGATGGCGGCCAGCCGTCCCGCCGCCGGCTTGTCCGTCCGATACAACTGGCGCAGGCGCTCGCGCGACCAGGTCCGGCAGGCTTCGCACGCGCACGCCGGGTCGAGCGGCGCGTCGGCCAGGGCGCCCGGCTGAGGCCGCTTGTAGGCAATCTCCCCGACGGACGTGTAGGCAAAACCGCGCTGGCCCCGGCGGATGGGCAGCACGCAATCGAACGTGTCCGCGCCGTCCTCGATGCCTTCGAGGACCTGCGGCGGCAGGCCGACGCCGAGCAGGTGGCGCGGCTTGTCGGCGGGCAGCAGATCGGACGACAGCGCCGTCAGTTCGCGGATCCGCGGACGCGGGATGCCGATCGAGAGTCCGCCGATGCCGTAGCCGTCGAAGGGAAACCGCGCAACTTCTTCGATGCTCTGGCGGCGCAGGTCCTCGTGCGCGCCGCCCTGGACGATGCCCCAGAGCTGCTGCGGATGGCCGTAAACGGGCGGGATCTCGGCGTGGGCGCGGATGGAGCGCTCGGCCCAAATCGACGTCCGCCGGACCGCGTCCGCGGCGCGCTGCTTCGCGCAGGGGAACGGCGCGCAGTCGTCCAGCACCATCATGATGTCGGACCCGAGGTGCTTCTGCATCCGCACGACGTGCTCCGGCGTCAGCGCGCCCTCGTCCGATCCAAACGTCACGCCCTCGTCCGCGAGCTCGACCTCCGTCTCGTCCCGCAGGCTGAAGACCTGATACCCGCCGCTGTCCGTGCACAGAATCCCGGGCCAGCCAATCATCCCGTGCGCGCCACCGGCGGCCCGCAGCGACTCGGGCGTCGCCTCACGATACACGTGCCACGCGTTCGCCATCACGATCGTCGTGCCGCAGGCGGCGGCTTCGTCGAAGGTCATGGCGCGCAGGCTGCCGTGCGTCGCAATCGGCAGGAAGCAGGGCGTGTCGGCGCGACCGTGACCGGTCGTCAGACGACCGACTCTCGGCCGGCTGGTCTCGCTGGCATGCGTGATGACGAAGGAAGCCGCGGGATCGGCGGCGTCTGGAGTCGGACGTTCGTTGGTCATGCGTGACAGGCGGGCGCGCGGGATCGGTCGATCGATCGGGATGGGCCGGAAGACATCGGCCGGAATGCCTCGGCCAAGAAGGAACTGGATCGCGTCGGCCGTCAGCCGCGACGCTTCTCGCGCTCCCGCTCGCGTTCCAGCCGGCGATTCTCTTCGTCCGCGCGTCGCGTCTCTTGTGAGAACCGCGTATAGCGGTCCCGGGCTTCTTCCGGGATGTATTCGAGCGGGACGGGCAGGCTCGCCAGCGGACGCAGCGCAATGCACAGCAGCGCCACCATGTCATCGTCGCCCGCGACGCGGTTGGTCTTGATCTCGCCGCAGCCCGCGCAGCGGTGGACGAGCGCCCATTCCTCGCCGCCCTGCACGCTGACGGCAATCGGCTCCATCAATCCGCGGCAGGTCGACTCACGGTCGTCCTGGACGCGAGAAGCGGCGACGTGGACACTCCACAAGCACCACGGACAATGATTGCGGAACTTCGTGCCCGGCGCGTCCGTCGTGACGGTCCGCTGGCAATGTCCACACTGAAACTGCTTCTCCTCGGGCATGTCTCTCCTCTGGGATCCTCCCGCCGCCGCACTCGATCTCTGGATCGATCCCCAGGATTGATCCTCGGGATTGATCCTCGGGATTGATCCCCCGGAATCGGGCACGGAATCGGGTCCGGATCGCCGGCCGGGTCCACGCGCGCGTTCGCCTCGACCGGGACCAGACCAGTCTATCAGAGGGTGGTCGGTTCACCGACCGCGGGCGTTTTCCACGATGTCGGTGTCGCCGCGGCGGCGGCCGCAGCCGCCGCCAATGTGATCCGGTCCCTGACGCGCAGGAACCGTGCGCCGATCATCGGAACTCGAAGCGGCGTCCCTGCTCGACGTGCTGCTTCAGTCGAATATTGAGCAGGTGCTTCCAGCCCGGCTCGTAGTGCCGGTTGGCCTGCCAGTCGAACGTGCCGAACGCGCTGTGGAACAACTTCACCGTCGTCGACGTCGGCGAGTTGGGCGTGAGCTGGAAGTCGATGAGGCCGGCCAGCGGACCGGGCAGACTCATATAGCCCTGGATGGACAGGCGGCGGCCCTTCTTCAACCGCGTCACCGTGCCGAGGATCACGCCGCTGCCATCATCTCCCCATGACTCATAGAACAGCCCGCCCAGCTTGGGGTCGATGGTGACGGACACGGCGTCGTCCGGACTGAGGAGGAACGGGAACCCCCACCATCCGGAGATGTCGCCGGTCAGCGCGTCGAAGACCTTCTCGGCCGGCGCTTCGATGGTTTCTTCCATCTGGATGATCAGGCTGCTCAGGTCAATGTTCAGGAAAATCGGCATCGGTTTGCTCCTGCTTCGATGGGTTCCGACAAGACGCGCCAAGGCCCCGGATCGATCCCGCATGCGCGTACACACGCGGCTCCGAGGCCATCCCGAAAGCCTGCTATGAGCCGCGCCGGTTTCCACTGAGACGCTCGACAGCGCTCGATGGGCGCGGCGCGCTCCCAAGACGAGAGAGTGCGTAGGTGAACGGTCGCCGGCGATGGGTCTGCGGCAGACGGGCAGCAGACGTGCGCGACACGTACCACGTTTGGGTGCGACGGCCCCCATCATAGCCCGGAAGCGCGGATTTTCGTGCGCGGGCACGTCACGGCATGACACGCCAGATCGGTACCAGGCGGACGTACACAAAAACTCGCCGCCCCGACGTGGTTGCCCACGCGGAGCGGCGAGAATGCCTTGTCAAGACTGGCGATCGCTAACGCCGCCGATCGCTACGGCTGCAGGAAGCCCTTCGGTAGCGTGCCGCCGAAGCGGCCGACCGCCGGCACTTCCAGGAAGATGTCGCGAGCGACGCCGTCGCCGTTCACTTCCGGCACGCCGCCGACCACCTTGTGTCCGTTGGGCACGAACAACTGCGGATGATCGAACGGCGCCTGCTGACGCACGACGCGCAGGTCGGTCAGCGGACGACCGAGGAACGCCACGAGGTCGACGATCTCCTGCTCGGTCAAGTTCAACTTGCCGATTTCGAAGTCGATCATCAGGACGTTGTGCTCGCGGAAGTCGCCGCCACGATTGTAGAACTCCACGACTTCGCGAATGGTGCGCTGTCCACCGTTGTGGAAGTACGGCGCCGTCAGCTCGAGATTCCGCAAGGTGGGTACCTTGAAGATGCCCTGCGTCACCACGCGCTCGCCAATGGCGATCGGCGGATCGGCGATGTTGGGAATCGGGAACGTCAACAGTTCCTGCGACGGAATCTGGTTCGGCGGCAGCGTCAGCAGCTTGATGAACGTCAGCGGGTTGCCGAAGGGATCGTTGTTGCCCGCGCCCAGGTCTTCCTCTGTCGGCCGGACGCCGATGTTATACACGCCCTGGTCGTAGGCCACGACTTCGCACTCGCCGTTGAACATGCGTTCGACGATTTCCGCCGGCTGCTGCACGCCATCGACGATCGTCCCCAGCAGGATGCGGCTCGAGTTGTCGGTGAACTCGGCGCCGGAGTGGCACGCGGCGCAGGCCGCGTCGCCTTCGAACACTTCCATGCCGCGGAGTTCCTGCGCCGTCAACTGATTGGGCAGACCGTCGAAGTGGCGGTCGACCGGCGCGTCATTGGAAATCAGCGTCATTTCATAGAGCTGCACGGACAGACCGAAGAACAACGCGAAGTTGTGCTCCAGCATCGTGTACTCGTTCGGGCGCAGCGGACGGTTCGGGCGCGGCACGAAGGACAGCGATCCGTTCGAGTTGACGACGACGATCAGGTTCGACCGCCACCATTCGGGCTGGAACGCGGCTTCGACCAGCTCACGATAGCTCTTGTTCAGGCCCGTGTAGTCGCTGGCGACGTGCGGCCCGAGGACGCTGTCGTTGCCGGCGATCTTCTGGTCGCGCAGCGGCTGCGCGGAGGCCAGACGCTTGCCGACGTCCTTGAACGTGCGGCCCAGGGAGCCCATTTCGCGGTCGCTGAGGGGCGGCCCGACGGCCTGGGACGCGAGGCTGGCGTTGTCGATCCGCACGACGGTCGGCGTGATCGAGTTCAGCCCGCTGGCGCGCAGGACTCTGGCGGCGGCGTTGCCCGCGCCCGTTTCGCTCGTGCCGTTGAAGATGTTGCGCGCGCGCCGATCCCAGAAATTCAGGAGGTGGTACGCGGCATTGATCATCGTCGGCGTGTTGCGCGGCTCCGCGCGACGCAGGTTGATGCCATTGATGTTGAACACGGGGTCGGGCGCGGGACCCGTGATGTCCTTGCTCGCGCCAGGCACGACACCCACGAACTGCCGCAGGTGCACACCCTGGGACGACGTCACGTCGTCGGAATCACGCAGCACCGCAGACGTCCGGTCCGTCGGATCCGCGAACTTGCGGAACGGATAGTCGGTCTGCTTCAACTGGTAATTCTTCCCGTGATTGATCGTCAGATTGGGATTGTCGATGCCTCCGGGATTCAACTGATTGCGGGAACGCGGATCGGCGCCGCCACGGAAGTGGCACGACGCGCACGCCTGGACGCCGTCGCTGCCGACCTGCATGTCCCAGAACAAGGCCTTGCCAAGGACGATGGCTGCCTGCCGGTTACGGACGTATGTGGACAGGTTCGTGGGTTGAGGAACAGGGATCTGCTTCAACGTTCCAGGACCTGGGTTGTTGTCCGGGAACAGTTCTTCCGCCAGCTCGCACGCCCCTTCGCGCGGGGGTTCTTCCTGGACCGCGCGTACAGTGGTGAAGCTGAAACTTGCTAAATACAAGCCTACTAGCGGGACCGATAGCGCCACTAATTTCCGGCGGTGTCTCACACTCATGGGCCACACTCCTTGTCGTACCACACGATGCGTTCGGGAACGCTAAGCGATGCGTGTAACGTCTTGACGAGGCTTGTACAAATGTTCGGCGAAAAGTGCGCACATTGTAGCCGATAAAAAATCGAATTCGACCCTGACAATCACGAACGTCTGCATCAACGATGTGTCAAATTCCGTGCAGGATCGTACTAGTCGCACGACCGTCGAATGAGTCGATCGCGACGAGAATCACACACGTCGCGCGACGTCGCTGGTACGCGTGGACACGCAACGACGACGTTCGCGATCGCGCGTCACGCACGATATGTTTGTTCGCGTCAGGTGCTCCAGCCGCCCCAACAGCGCCAGCAGGCCGTATTCATTGGGTCAATTGTCAAGGGGCAATTTTGAGTCGTCGAAAATCCACATCGTGACAGACGCCGATGCGGGTCGCTCGCGACCCAATCGCCGCCATGCATTGTCACTTCTTGTCATTTCACGAGAGACAGTCGCGACGATGTTGTGAAGCATGCGCCGAGAGATGCCGCTTGCGGATGAAATACTTCGACTTTCACGCGATCTGACGCGTCTGATCGGCGTGCGCCGTTCTATCTCTTCGTTTGGGAATAAAAGATCGCCTCGCATTACTGAACGCGAGTTACAGGTGATATCGCGTGGGTGTGGAGCCTTTGTGACTTTCGCCGGGCCGAGGAGAAAAAATCTGTCGCCGCGACGCACCTGGCCGGTACCAGAGAGAGGGCGTCCGGGGACGTGCGCGACGCGTCCCATCTGACGATGCGGAAGTCGCGCGAGAAACACGCAGGCGTCACGGATCCGCGCGTGCGTGGGTACGCGGCGGCCGATGATCCGCGGAGAGCGGTGTCGACAGAGGGGGGCGATGCCTGCCGCCCGCGGAGGACTCGACCCGGTTCCGCCGCGATCGCCGGTCGTCGTGACGGCCGTTCTTCGAGACGGCCCGCTCCGTCGTGATTTGATGGTCTGGCGAGGCACTGCGTTCGCGGCACGATGCGGACGCCGTCATCACTGGCCCGTGACGCGGCGTCCGCTCGAACGCGAAGGGCGCGGGCGCGTCGCGCTATGGCGTCTTGCTCAGCGCGGTTCCCTTCAGCGAGCTATAGATGTGGCTCACCGCCAGCGGCTGCTTCGGATCGTAGTTGTGGCAACTGAAGCAGTTTGTGTTCGACTGCAGGAACGTCTCCATCGTCGCGTTCGCAAGCTGGAGCGATCCGCGCTGGTTGGCCGGCGTCGACGCCAGGCCGCCGTTCGTCCACAAGGCCCCGACGTTGACGTAGTTCTTCCAGATCGCCATCGGGTTCGAGTCGGGCAGCTTCGTCAGGAAGCCGTTCGGGCCGACAAGCTGGCTGTTCAGCGTGTCGACGTTGAACCGGTTCACCACGTTGTTCGGTGTGTCCTGCGGTCCCGTACCGTCCGGAAACACGCGACAGATCTGATCCGGCGTACCGGTCAGCCCCGTATTCTTCGTCGCCGTGTTGAAGCCGCACTGCGGACAGCCGCCGATGCCGTTCTGCGCCAGACACTGCGCGCACGCATTGCTGAGGAACGACCAGCCGGCGGACGGCGTCGCCTGCGGCTTCGTGCAGTCCGGCACGTTGTCCTGGTGCTCGAACGACGCCCACACGAACTCGGGATGATCCTTCGTGTTACGGACGAGGTGGAAGGCGACGAGGCCGAGCGGAATGGGCATCGGCGAGACGCCCTGCACGAGCGCGTTGATCGTGTAGTAGCGCGAGCGGTCCTGCGGCTGGATGCGCCGCCACGCGGTCTTGATCTCCATCGTGCCCGGCGGGAAGCCGGCCGCGGTCGCCTGACACTCGGTCTGATTGAAGCGGACGTTGTAGAAGATGACGTTGCCGCTCTGATCGTACAGCACGTCCTTGTCGCCGGCCTGCTTGATGTCCTGCGGAAAGAGGAATCGGTATGGCGGCGCCGCCGGCTTGTTCGTGCGCACGAACATCGAATCGCCGACGGACGCCAGATCGGTCAGCAACCGCGCGCCCGCGCCGCCGCACTGATCGCTTTTCCCGGGGATGAACATGGGCAGCGTCTCGAAGACGCGATAGCCGGTCTGCGGCCCCTTCGCCGGGGTCACCAGCGCGAGGAACCACTGCCACGAGAACTGATAGAACTGGCAGTTCGTCTGCTGGCTGATGGGTGTCCCGTTGCCGATCTCCATCGGCGGATTCGGACTCGAGATCCAACTCGGACTTGCCGGACATGGCGCCGGCGGCGCCGGCGGCTGCTGCATCGCGGCGGACATCCCGTTCGAGGGACGCGACGTCGCAAAGAGCAAGGCTCCACCGAGGAGCGCGCCACCGACGATCACCAGACCGACCGCGGACACGTAACGGATGCGCACGAACACCTCCTCTGCGCGCGCGTCCGCGACGTGCGGAATGTTCACGCCCGGACCGCGCTCATTCATCTGCGTCTGACCGTAACGACCCTTTGTCTGACCTAACGGCGCGGCCTCAACGAACCGAACACCGCCCCATCCGCTGACGCATTTTGTCAACAGGCCAGGATGAGACGGGCGGCCTTCAGATCATCAGGGGGAATGAGCGCGACCGGACGCCGTTCCACGCAAGCGACAGCGCGACGAGCTGCAGGACGATCCGAGGCGTATGTCGATCGGAGACAGAATCGGAATCGGGAGGGCGGGACGTGAACGCGATCAGTGTGAGGAGGACAGGGCGGGCCAGCGGCGCGCCAGCGCGACGAAGTGGACGATGCCGATGAGAAGGGCAATCGTCGAGAAGACGAGCGCGCGCACGGGCAGTTGGGTCGTGTGCAGGAAGAGCACCGTTTCGGGCACGACGGTGAGGCCGCGCAGCGTGTAGATGGACGCGATGCCGATGAGGATCACCTTCAGAGCGGGCATCGGGCGCGCGCGTCCGCTCGCGGACCACGCATACCAGCCGAACAGCGTGAACACGCCGGCAATCAGCAGCGTGATCAGCCCCGGCACGAGCCGATGCCGCAGCGCGGCGTCGACGAAGGCATTCGGCGCGGTGAGATAGCGATACGCGGCCGGACCGATGAAGGCGGCGCCCACGTGGACGAGCGCGATCGCGAAGCTGAGGACCGCCGCGAATGCCATCAGGCCGGCGCCCTGCGATGAGGATGGTTCCGGCGCGTGCGGATATGCGGACGGCTGCGGACGCGTCATGACGCGATCGCCGATGTCAGTGGACAACGACGGAGCCGGCCGCGTCGCGCTTGAGCGCACGTGTGATGAGATCGTCCAGGCGCGCCGGCGAGAGGGCGACGGGACCGGCCACGGCCGCCGCCGTGTGGATCTCCAGCGCAATCACGACGCCGGCCTCGCTCGGGTGCACGATCCAACTGAGGCCCCGCAGCGAGACTTCGGGCTCGTCTGCCTCGGCGCCCTTCTGGACGCGGTTGATGGCGACGAGGACGTGCCGCAGGATGGTCGCGACGTCCTGGTCGGTCCAGTTCGCCGGGTCGACCGGGTGCACGATGGTGTCGGTGAAAACGTGGTTGTTGCCACGCAGCATGATTTCGAGGGGAATCGTCATATCCAGCCGTCGGATCGGTCGGGGCAGTCTGGTCAGTCGCGCCTTCGTCAATCGGGCAGTCGGCCGCTCGCCGCCGACTGCCTATCAGGGTATCACTTCGGGCGGAGGATCACTGCGGGCCGTCCAGGAGCGCCAGCATGTCCTCGGCGGACGTCACCGGCCGTTCGCATGCAAAGTGCCGGCAGACATACGCCGTCGCTCGGCCTTCCACCATCGTCATCGCCCCAATCCACGGCATGAGGCGCGCGAGCGCGTCCTGCGCCTCGCCGGGCTCGACCGGCACGACCAGGGTGAACGGCAGGTATTGACTCGCCAGCGCTTCGCGGAGGCCGACCGTGTCCTCGCGATCGCGCGGTCCGACGATGACGACCTGGGTGACGCCGGCGTGCCAGGTTTCGAGATTGGCGAGCATGAAGGGCACGGCCCGCGCCGCGCGGCCCAGTTGATCGCCGAAGCGGCCCAGCGTCCGCTCGACGCGCTCCGGCGCGCCCGGCAGGTCCGTCGCGTGCGACAGCAGCAGGAGGTTCTGCAGCGCGATCGACGTCGCGGACGGCTCCGCGCCATCGTAGTCCTCCTTGAGGCGCAGCAGCACGGACGGATCGCGTCCCGTCGTGTTGAACCAGCCGCCATCGCGGTCGTCCCAGAACCACTCGTCCAGCCGCCGCTGCAGCGCGAGCGCCCACTCCAGCCATTCGACGCGGCCGGTGGTCTGGAACAACTCGAGCACGCCCCACGTGAGCGAGGCGTAGTCCTCGCTGTAGGCGTCGATGGCCGCCTGTCCGTCGCGGTAGCGGCGCAGCAGCGTGCGCGTGCCGGCGTTCCAGAGGTGCGTGCGGATCGCGGCCGCCGCGCGCGTGGCCGTGCGCAGCGACGCCGCCGCGGCCTCGGCCGACCACGGCTCCAGCGCGCGCGCGGCGCGTGCGAAGGCGGCAATCATCAGGCCGTTCCACGCGGTCAGCACCTTGTCGTCCAGGTGCGGACGCGGACGCTTCGCCCGCGCCTCGAACAGCGTCGCTCGCGCGCGGCCGAGCACGTCGATGACGTCCTCGGGCGATCGGCCCGTGTCCTTCGCGATGTCGTCCACCGAGCGCGCGATGTAGAGCAGGTTCTTGCCGGTGAACTCGTCCTGCGGATCGTGCGGCGCATTCCCGCCCGGCAGCATGCCGTAGCGCGCGCGCACGATCGCGCCTTCGTCCGGTCCGAGCAGCGCGTCGATCTCCGACGCGGACCAGATGTAGAATGCGCCTTCCGCCTTATGCGGATGCGCGCTCGCCCCTTCCGCGTTGGCAGGATCCGCGTTCGCAGCGTTCGCGGTCGCAGGGTCCGCGCTCGCAGCCACGGCCTCTGGCGGGACGCTGTCCGCGTCCTCGGCCGAGTAGAACGCGCCTTCGCGCGACATCAGCTCGCGGCGCACGTACTGCAGCGTGTCCTCGGCAACGACGGCGTAGAAGTCGTCCTGGGTGACCTGCGCGGCTTCGAGATACGCGAGCACCAGTTGGGCCTGATCGTACAGCATCTTCTCGAAATGCGGCACGCGCCACGCGCCGTCGACGGAATAGCGGTGGAAGCCGCCGCCGATCTGATCGCGCATGCCGCCGACCGCCATCGCGCGCAGCGTGTCCAGCGCCATGTCGCGCGCGGTCTCGTCGCCCGTGCGGGCGTGCTCGCGCAGGAGGAACAGGATCTCGGACGGACGTGGGAACTTTGGCGCCTGGCCGAAGCCGCCGAACCGGCGATCGAAGCTCTGGTGAAACGCGGTCACGGCTTCGCGCAGCGCCTCGACGCCCGCGACGATCGGCGGCGCGGCGGCGGCGCCCTCGGACGCGCCCTCGGTCGTGTCGCCGTCGTCGGTGTCCTGTCCGGTCGCCTCGCGCAGGCGGGTGGTCAGCTCCTCCGCGGACTCCAGCACGCGCGCGCGCTCGTTGCGCCAGAGATTTGAAATCTCGCGGAGCACGTCGACGAAGCCCGGACGGCCCCAGCGCGAGGTCGGCGGGAAGTACGTGCCGCCGTAGAACGGCTTCAGGTCCGGCGTCAGCCAGACGCTCATCGGCCAGCCGCCCGATCCGGACGTCGCCTGGACGAACGTCATGTAGACGCGATCGACGTCGGGACGCTCCTCGCGATCGACCTTGATGGACACGAAGTCCGCGTTGAGCACCTGCGCGATCTCGTCGTGCTCGAACGACTCGCGCTCCATGACGTGGCACCAGTGACAGGTCGAATAGCCGACGGACAGGAAGATCGGCCGATCCAGTTCGCGCGCGCGCTGGAAGGCCTCGTCCGACCAGGCGTACCAGTCGACCGGATTGTTGGCGTGCTGCAACAGGTACGGACTGCTTTCATGCGCAAGACGGTTCGGCATATGGCAACATGCCAGCATACCATCCGCGCCTCGCCTCGCACGGCCCGCGTCGAGGGGCGATGAGAGAATCCGCGGGCCGGAGGACACCCGACGCATGACCGACGCCGCGCCGATCCAGATTGCCCTGCTGGTCGAAGAGGAGTTCGAGGACCGCGATCTGCTGGAGCCACTCGCCGCGCTCAAGGCCGCCGGCCTCGACGCGGTGCTCGTCGGGCCATTCGCCGAGCGCACGTACACGGGACGCGGCGGCACGCAGGTCACGACCGCGTTCGCCGCCGGCAAGGTCCGCATGCGGCAGTTCGCGGCGCTGGTCATCCCGGGCGGACACGCGCCCGATCGCCTCCGCATGCGTCACGCGATGGTGGACCTCGCGCGCGACGCGATGGCCGAGGGCAAGCCGGTCGCCGCCATCGGCCACGGAGCGCAATTGCTGATCTCCGCGAACGCGCTGCGCGGGCGGACGCTCACCTGCTGGCCGTCCATTGCCATCGACGTGAAGAACGCCGGCGGTCTGTACGTCGACCGTCCGGTGACGCGCGACGGCAGCCTCATCACGGCCCGCAAGTCGGACGATCTGCCCGTCTTCATCACGGCGCTGCTCGACGCACTGGGCCGCGCCTGACGGCACGCGCATGGTCGATTGGGGTTGGGGTCGGTTGCGTTACGGGGCGCCGGATGTGGCGGCAGGCGCGAGGTCGTGGTCCCCATCCGGCCCCTGGCTCGGCGTCGGCTCCGGCGCGCTCGCGGGCGGCACCGGCGGGACGTCTTCATCCACGATCGATCGGCGCAGCCGCGCGTAGGCCACGGTGAATTCGACGCCGTAGAGCAGGATCACCGCGCAGACGTACACCCACAGCAGGAAGACGACCACGGCCGCAATCGATCCGTGGACGCTGAACCGCGACAGGTCACGCACGTACCAGCCGAACCCGAGCAGCGCGAGCCGCCACAGGACGCCGGTGACAATCGCGCCAATCCACACGTCCTTGAACCGTACCTTGGCGTTCGGGACGAAGTAGAAGATCAGCCCCACCACCAGGATGAACGCCAGCATCGTCGCCCACTCGACGATGAAGCTCTCGAACATCCCGAGCGCGGGCACGCGGATGACGACCACCGAGAACCAGGACGCGCCGACGAGCGAGCGCGCGCTCATGACGCCCAGCGCGAGCAGCATCAGCACGCCCGCCGCGAGCAGCATCAGGAACGACACCAGCTTGTGCTGGAAGTAGTTCAACTGCTTCTCGACCTGCCACGCGTAATTCACGGCGGTCGTGATCGCACCGAAGAAGCCGAGCGAGCTCCAGACGAGAATCAGGATGCTGCCGATGCCGAGAACGTGGCGGCTGTTGCGGAAGGCGTCGAGCTGAGCGGTGATGAAGTCGAGCTGACGCGGGAAATAGCGGAAGACGAAATTCAGGATTGCGGCGCGGTCATGCTCGTTGGCCGTGACCATCCCGAGGACGGACAGCAGCAGCAGGAGGAACGGCAGCAGCGCCAGCAGCGCGTAGTACGCGATGGACGAGGCGTAGGTGAGGTCGTCGCTGCGATAGAAGCCGAGGAAGCCCTGATACGCCGAACGGGCCGCCAGCTTCGGCGTGCGCACGAAGATGCGCCATGCGCGGCGTCTGACGCGGTGAAGGGCGTCCCTGAGCCCTGATGACCGGCGATGCACGAACCACAGTCTACAAGAGCACAGGGCGCGGGAGCGATCCCGCACCCTGTCCCCTAATCCTTACGCCACTGTTCCTTACGCCGCTTGTTCAATGGGCGCCGTTCTTACATGCGCTCCGTGCGGCGCTCGATGTCGTTCAGCGTCGAGTCGGTCGCGCGCTTCGCGGAGTCGATGGTGTCGTTCGCGTAGTCGCGCGCCGTCTCGGCGGCGTTGTTGGCGTAATCGCGCGCGTTCTTGGTGTTGTCCTTGACGTAGCGCTTGGCCTCGTCCACGCCTTTCGTGACGGAGTCCTTCGCGCGCTCGTAGGTCTGACGGCTGCGGTCGGCCAGGTTCGACATCCGCTCCGACGCCTGCTGATACCGCTCCGACGCTCCGTGCTGGAACTTCTGCGCGGACGCGGACACGCGGCGGCGCGTTTCATTGCCCGCGCGCGGCGCGAAGAGGAGACCCAGCCCCGCGCCGATGACAGCCCCGGCCAACAGGCCGAGCATGAACGATCCTCCAGTGGTTTCATCTTCGTAGTGCATGGTTCCCTCCTAAGAATGGCGATCGACGACGGTGTAGGGGTCGTGCGCGGCGCGCGTCGCCGTCGGCGGCGCGGCCGTCTCCGATGTGGGAGAGGACGGCACGGACGTGGTGATGGGAGACGCGGCATCGCCGGCCGCACGACGCGCGTAGTCGCTGGCGGCCGGTTCCTGATCGGGCACGGTGACGTAGGGCGCCGGCGCGCGATCCGGCGACACGGCCGATCCCCTTTCTCTCGCGGAGAGGGGCTTGCCGTTGGTGTTGAGGAACGTGTCGACCGCGGTGCGCACGCCGCGCACCACGCCGACCACGACGTCGGTCGACTTGCGCACGCCGCCCTGCATGCGGTCGACGGCGGCGTTGGCCTTGTCCACGGTCTGCTCGACCGCGTGATCCAGACGCTCCGCCTTGTTCTGCACGCGTCCGGAGATGGCCTTGACGTGCGCCAGGATCTCGTTCGCCTGCGCCGCGAGCGGCGCGACGTGCCGCTGCTCCAGCGTGTCGAGCTGCGCCGTCATCTGGCGATAGAGTCGCAGCGCCATGACGCCCGCGCCGATCAAGGCGATCGCTTCGAGCAGACTGACGAACGCCATGATGCCCAGCAGCACATTCGTCGTCGTGAGGTCCACCGTCATCTGCCGCCTCCTTGCAGGCCCGTCAATGCGCGCCGTGGCCGGACTCGGGCTTCGGCCAGTTCGACGCCTGTTGACGATCCTGCTCCATCAAGTCGTTGAACGAACGCAGCCCGTCCGAAAAGGCCGTCCGCGCGCGATCGAACGTCGCACGCAAGTGGTTCACCTCGCCCATCAGCTCGTTGAGCTGCGGCTCGAGCTGACGACGGAAGTCCCGTCCGCGATCGGTGAAGAGGACGTAGCCGGCAACGCCACCGGCAATCGCACCCAGGAAAATGGAAACTGCCACTCGCGCCTTGTCGTCCACTTGGTCTCGCCTCCGCTGTTCCCTGCTATCAAGTTACATGCCACAGCCGGTTCGTCGACGCCGTACGCCACGTCAGGCGTAACGCGTCTCGATGGCTGTAGCGTTCCAACACAGGATGCGCACCGCCGCGCCGTCCCTTGCGACAGCCACGCGCGGACTGCCTCAGCCTTGCAGAGGCGAATCCGCACGTCCTGTGCGTGACGTCAGGGCCGCGAGGGTGCTGGTGCGCCGCGCGGCGCCACGTCAGCCGTGGGCGGCGCCGGCAGGAACTGGTCGCGCTTCATCCACAGCGCGAGGCCGACGCCATCCCAGCGGCCATCGGACCGCGGACTGCCATCCGCCTGTCCGCCGAGCGGCATCAGCCCGACCGCGTTGCCGTTGAGCCCGAACCGCCGCACGAGATACTCGCGCACGAGCATCGCGCGCGTCCGCGAGCGCAGGTATTGCGCATCGCCCAGATCGCCGGTCGAGTACCCCTCGACGACGAGCGGCGTGTTCCGCGGATAGCGAAGGAATGTCGTCATCGCCGAGTCCAGCCGGCGGCGGCCGTCCGGCGTGAGGACGTCGAGCCCCTCCGGATCCGTCGTGAACAGCACCGCCGCGTCGAGCCAGATGCGGATCGGCTCGCGCCCCTTGCCGGCAAACTCGCCGGAGCGGTACGCGTCGAAGGACACGAGGTCCAGATCGTAGAAGCCGCGCTCCCGGAACATGCCCCGGAAGAAGAAGCTGCGCTTGAGCGATTCCGAATTCTCCGCGAGGTCCGTCATCGCCTCGCGCGCCAGGCCGACGGTCTGACGCAGATCCGCGATCACCTCGCCGGCGCCGCCCTTCTTGTCATTCACCTTGTCGATCGCCTTGCGCGCTTCCTCGACCGTTTCGCGTACGCGCTGCGCGGTCACCTTGGCTTCGCCGGCAATGGCGTCGATCTTCTTGTAGAGCTCGTCGTTGTTGACCAACTGACCGACCGTGCCGCGGCCCTCGCGCACGTTCCGCATGACCACCTGCAGATCGTCGGTAATCGCGCGCCCGTGCGTCGTGATCGCCTTCACATCGTCGCCCACGTCCGCGACGACGTCGCGCGCCTGGCCGGCCAGGTCCGCGAGATTGCCCAGCGTGATCTCGAGGTCCGTCTTGACGTCGAGGATCGTCTTCTCGACGCTCTTGATCGCCCCGCTGGCTTCTTCGAGCAGCTCCGCCATCCCGAACGGCTCCTTGCTCTGGATCGTCGAGCCTTCGGGCGCCTGCGGCGCCTGCGCGGATCCCGTGTCCACCTGGACGAAGCGGTTGCCGACGATGCCGTCGGTCTGGATCGTGGCGACGGAATCGGTGCGTACGAGCTGGTGCAGGTCCTCGCGCACGCGAAGGCGGACGCGGAACGGCGTCGAGGGATTCGGCGGGACGACGATCTCCTCCACCTCGCCCGCGTCCATGCCGGCGACGCGGACGGGCGCGCCGGCCTGCAGGCCGGTGATCTTCGCGAATTGCGCGTAGACCACGAATCGTTTCATGAACAACATCCGGCGATTGCCGATCAGGAACAAGGCCGTCGCAAACAACAGGAGGCCGACCAGCACGAACGCGCCGACACCAATGAGTCGTGTCTGAGTCATCGAGGCCCTTCTCTACCCGCTCGTCTTCGACTGCATGAACGCGCGGACGATGTCGCGCTCGTCCGCGGCCAGCTCGTCGGCCGTGCCGCGCGCGAGGATCTGTCCTTCGTGCAGCATCAGCAGCTCGTCGCCAATCGTGCGCGCGCTCGGAATGTTGTGCGTGACGACGACGAGCGTCGTGCCGCGGTCGCGCTTGAGGCCGAGCAGCAACTCGTCGATCTCGCCGGACGTGATGGGGTCGAGGCCGGCGCTCGGCTCGTCCACGAGCAGGAGCGGCGGGTCGAGCGCCATCGCGCGCGCGAGGCCGGCGCGCTTCTTCATGCCGCCGGAGAGGTCCGCCGGCATCTTGTCGTAGTCGTCGCCCAAACCGACGGACGCGAGTTTTTCGTGCGCGCGGGCGCGAATCTCCATGTCCGGCAGGTCCGTGTGGCGGCGCAGCGGAAACGCGACGTTCTCGCCGACCGAGATGGAATCGAACAGCGCGGCGTTCTGGAACAGGAAGCCGATGCCGCGGCGGATCGGCGTCAGTTGCCGGCTGGTGTAGTCGGTGATGTCCTCGCCGCGCACGAAGACGCGGCCAGCGTCCGGCTTCAGCAGGCCGATGATGTGCTTCAGGGTGACGCTCTTCCCCGTGCCGCTGCGGCCGAGGATGATGCACGCGGTGCCGCGCCGCACGGCAAAGGACACGCGGTCCAGCACGCGGCGCCGGCCGAACGCCTTGGTGACGGCTTCGAGGCGCAGCGCCTCGGCATCCGCGCCAGCGGCGTCGAGGTCCAGATCGCGTTCGCGCGCACTGCGATCGCGGGTGATGCGATCGCGGGCGAGGGGTTCGCGGACGATCGGGGCGGGGTCCGTCCTGTCCGTCATCATCCGCCAGCTTCCGGGAAGAAGAAAAAGATGAAGCGCACGAGGATGACGTTGATCGTGATGATCAGGATGGACGAGTACACGACGCTGCGCGTCGAGGCGCGTCCGACGCCCTCGGTGCCTTGCGTGGTGGTGTAGCCGAGATACGAGGAAATCGTGGCGATGAGGAAGCCGAAGACGACGGTCTTCAGCGTCGACGGAATGAGGTCCGTGAATTCCAGCGCCGAGAAGGCGCGGTGGAAGTAGAGCCAGAACGACATCCCGGAGTTGAGGGACTCGGCGACGTAGCCGCCGAACAGGCCGGTGAAGTTCATCACCGTAACGAGCAGCGGCAGCGAGATCATGCAGGCGATGACGCGTGTGACGACGAGGTACTTGAACGCGTCGACGGCGGAGGCTTCCAGCGCGTCGATCTGTTCGGTCACGCGCATGGCGGCGAGTTGTGCGCCGATGCCGGCGCCGATGCGGCCCGAGAGCAGCAGGCCGGCGACGAGCGGTCCGGTCTCGCGGACGAGGGCCAGCGCGAGGCCCATCGGGATCAGCGCCTCGGCGCCGAAGCGCTCGAGAGAGGCGCGGGTGTGCATGGAGAGGACGACGCCGACGGCGAGGCCGGACGTCGCGATGAGCGGCACGGACCGCCAGCCCAGCTCGTACAGGTGGCGGACGATCTCGCCGATTTCGTATGGCGGGCGTAGCGCCTCGCCCAGCGCCCGCGCGCCGAAGACCGACACGGCCCCGACCGACGCCAGGCCGTCCGCAATCAGACGGCCCACGCGGTCCACGAACGCTTCTTGCGTCAGGCTGACTTCAGGCACGATGAAGTTTCCGACGCACGTTGGACGTCTTGACGGCCAAGAATCCTTGCGGATGAGTCAACGGTTGATCCGACACGACGGCCGCCCCGCGGAGCGGGGCCAGCAGACAGAAAGGCTAGCAAGGCGGCCACCGATCTTCCACGCCAGCGGATCCGAGGCTCCGCCTCGTTACGCTTCGACGCGCGTGTCCGCAGGAGCCGGCGCCGCCGGCGGACGACGTCCGCGCTGCCGTCCGGCAAGGTGGCTCAGATCCTCGATCGCATGCTTGCGCATCTTGCTGTACAGCGTCGGCCGGTAGAGGCCCAGGATCTGCGCCGCTTCCTGCTTGTTCCAGTTCGTCCGCTGCAGCGTCTGCACGATGGCCATCTTCTCGATCTCGGCCAGCGTGCGATGCGGCGGCAGCGCGAAGTCCGACGTCAGCGGCTGCTCGGCGCGCACGGTCTCCGGCAGGTCATCGACGCTGATCTCGGCGCCTTTCGCCACCAGGACGCCGCGTTCGATGACGTTCTCCAGCTCGCGCACGTTGCCCGGCCAGCGGTGGCGGATCAGCACGTGATACGCGGCCGGCGAGATCGACTTCACCTCGCGTTGATAGTAGGACCGGAAGCGCTCCAGGAAGTACTCGCACAGCACCGGGATGTCCTCGGTCCGCTCGCGCAGCGCCGGCACCTTGAAGGTGATGGTGTTGATGCGGAAGTACAGGTCCTCGCGGAGCTTGTTCTCTTTGAGCGCGTGTTCGAGGTCGATGTTCGTCGCGCAGATCAGGCGGAAGTCGACATGGACGATGCGATCGCTGCCGATCGGCCGGTACTCGCGCTCCTGCAGGACGCGCAGCAGCTTGGTCTGGAGGTAGACCGGCATTTCGCCGATCTCGTCCAGCAGTAGCGAGCCGCTCTCGGCCATCTCGAAGAGGCCTTCCTTGTCGGCGACCGCGCCGGTGAACGCGCCCTTCTTGTAGCCGAAGAGCTCGGATTCGATCAGGTCCTTGGGAATGGCCGCGCAGTTGACCTTGATGAACGGGCCCTTGACGCGCTTGCTCTGCGCGTGGATCGCGTTCGCGATCAGCTCCTTGCCCGTGCCGTTTTCACCGGCAATCAGGCAGTTCGCCTCGCTGGGCGCAACGCTGCGGACCATTTCCAGCAGGTCGTGCATCTTGCGGCTCTTGCCGATGACCGCGGACACGCTGCCGGGCCCGCGCAGTTGCTGCCGCAGCTCTTTGTTCTCGTTGCGCAGATCGCGGCGTTCGAGCGCCTTGTCGAGGGTCGCGAGCAGCGCGCTCGGCTCGACCGGCTTTTCGACGAAGCTGAACGCACCGGCACGGATGGCTTCGACCGCTTTCGCGACCGATCCGTGTCCCGTCAGCATGATGACTTCGACGTCTTCCTTGGCGCCCTTGAAGCGCTTGAGGAGCTCCAGCCCGTCGACATCTGGCAGCAGCAGGTCCGTGACGACGACATCCGGCTGCCAGGAGCGGAACAACTCTTCGGCCCGCTGACCGTTCAGGGCGGTGCGGACTTCGTAGCCCTCCCGATCGAACAGCGCCTTGAGCCATTCGATCATCGAGGCTTCATCGTCGATCGCGAGCAGACGGACTTTCCGCTTGGCAGTACTACTCATTCCCGTGACGCCTCCTCCCCACCGCACCGGCTACGCCTCCACCCGCGTCGTCTCCGAGTCCTTTGGAAAAGGACGTCCCTGTTGAGACTGACGCTTCCGGGGTTGTCCGAGCGGTGACTCGATTCACTACACCACAGTACGTGAAAGATGAAAACGCTACACGTTGTCTCGAATTCATGCGGGCTGCGCTGACGCCGCTGAACGACCGCGCTGACCGCTGTTTCACAACACCTTGCGCACGGATCTTCGCCTCGGCTTTGTCGTGTCTGCTCGGTTTTGGCCTGTCTGGCTGTTCCACTGCGATTACGGCAGAGCACAGGGCATGCCAAAGTGTGAAGCGCCTGAATCGACAGCCACCGCAACCGGACGGTGTGGTAGCCTTCTCAGGCCCTCGCATGGACATCCTCGAGACCCACATCCAACCCGAATCGCCGGAGTTCACGGAGAATCGACGCGGCATGCTGGCGCTGGTGGCCCAGCTCCGCGACGCGCTGACCAGGGCCCGCGAAGGCGGCGGCCCGAAGTACCTGGCCCGGCATCGCGAGCAGGGCAAGCTGCCCGTCCGCGAGCGCATCGAGCGGCTGCTAGACGAAGGGTCGCCGTTCCTGGAAGTGGCGCCGCTTGCCGCTCACGGCCTGTACGAGGGCGAGGCGCCGAGCGCCGGCCTGGTCGCCGGCATCGGCCGCGTGTCCGGCCGCGAGGTGATGATCGTCGCGAACGACGCGACGGTGAAAGGCGGCACGTACTATCCGCTGACGGTGAAGAAGCACGTCCGCGCGCAACAGATCGCGCTGGAGAACCGGCTGCCCTGCCTGTACCTGGTGGACTCGGGCGGCGCGTTCCTCCCGCTGCAGGCGGAGGTCTTCCCGGACCGCGAGCACTTCGGCCGCATCTTTTTCAACCAGGCGCGCATGTCCGCCGAAGGCATCCCGCAGGTCGCCGTCGTCATGGGCTCCTGCACGGCCGGCGGCGCGTACGTGCCGGCCATGTCGGACGAGACGATCATCGTCCGCGGCACCGGCACGATCTTCCTCGCGGGCCCGCCGCTGGTGAAAGCCGCGACCGGCGAGGAAGTGACCGCCGAGGAGCTCGGCGGCGGCGACGTCCACACGCGCATTTCAGGCGTCGCGGATTATCTGGCGGACGACGACCCGCATGCGATCGCGCTCGCGCGCACGATCGTGTCGACGCTGCACACGGTGAAGCAGTTGCCCGCGGACCGCACCGAGCCCGAGGAGCCGCGCTACGACGCCGAGGAGCTGTACGGGATCATCAATACGGACCTGCGCAAGACGTACGACGTCCGCGAGGTCATCGCCCGCCTCGTCGACGGATCACGCTTCGACGAGTTCAAGGAACGTTACGCGCCCACCATCGTCACCGGCTTCGCGCGGCTGCACGGGTTCCTGGTCGGCATCATCGCGAACAACGGCGTGCTCTTCTCCGAGTCGGCGCTGAAGGCGACGCATTTCATCGAGCTGTGCAACATGCGCGGCATCCCGCTGATCTTCCTGCAGAACATCACGGGCTTCATGGTGGGACGCAAGTACGAGCAGGGCGGCATCGCGAAGGACGGCGCGAAGATGGTCCACGCCGTCGCCAATTCCGTCGTCCCGAAGTTCACGGTGATCATCGGCGGATCGTTCGGCGCCGGGAACTACGGCATGTGCGGACGCGCGTACGATCCGCGCTTCCTCTGGATGTGGCCGAACGCGCGCATTTCGGTGATGGGCGGCGAGCAGGCGGCGAACGTCCTGGCGACGGTCAAGCGGGATCAGTTGCAGCGCGCGGGGAAGGCACTGACGCCGGAGGAGGAAACGTCCATCCGTCAGCCGATCCTCGACAAGTACGAGGAGGAAGGCTCGCCGTACTACTCCACCGCGCGGCTGTGGGACGATGGGATTCTCGATCCCGTCGACACGCGGCGGACGCTGGCGCTGGCGCTGTCCGCCGCGTACAACGCGCCGATCGGTCCCGCGAAGTTCGGCATCTTCCGCATGTAGTTGTCAGTCGTCAGTTATCAGTTGTCAGTTGTCAGTAAGAGACTCGGAACTGAGAACTATCTCTCGACGATCCACGACGGCTTGCGCTTTTCGAGGAACGCGCGCAGGCCGTCCTGTCCTTCCGGCGAGACGCGCTGCGCGGCGATCGTCTCGCTCGTCAGGGCGCGGACGTCGGCGGGCGCCTTGCCCGCGATCTCCGCGATCAACGCCTTCGCGCGCGCGACGGCGCCGGGCGCGGCCGAGAGCAGCTCCGTGACGTATGCCTGCACGCGCGCGTCCAGGCCGTCCGCGGGAACAGACGCGTGGACGAGGCCCATGGCCCTGGCTTGCGCGGCGTCGAAGCGCGCGCCGGTCAGGAACCACTCGCGCGCCGCCGACGGGCCGATCTTCGCGAGTGCGAACGGCGAGATCACCGCGGGCAGGATGCCCAGCTTCGTTTCGGTGAACCCGAACACGGTGCGGTCGTCGCAGACGACGATGTCGCAGATGGCGACGAGGCCGGCGCCGCCGCCGAGCGCGGCGCCGTGGACGCGGCCGATGAGCGGCAGCGGAATCGTGTTCAGCGCGTCGAACATCTCCGCCATCGCGGTCGCGTCGCGGACGTTCTCCTCGTGCGAGTACTCAATCATCCGCGACATCCACTGGATGTCGGCGCCGGCGCAGAACGTCGAGCCCGCGCCGGACAGCACGGCCACGCGCGCGCCGGACGCGTCGCGCATCGACCGCGCCCACGCGGTCAGCTCCGCGATGACCTCTTCGTTGAACGCGTTGCGCACGTCCGGCCGGTTCAGCGTCACGTGCTCGACGGCGCCCTCGCGCCGGCATTGCAGGTAGCGATAGTTCATAAGCGAATCACCATCTCGTCCGCACGTCTGTCGTACAATGGCCGTCTGCCAGAGTTCCAATCGTGTACCGCTCGTCTGCTGTTCCGCGAACGGTGCGCCCTATTGTGTAGGCTGCCACGGGAGAAAGTCATGACGAATCGTTTCTGCCGGCTCGGGCTGCTCCTGTTCACGCTCGCGCTCGCCAGCGCCGAAGGCTTCGCGTCGCAACCGGCGAACGCCAACGACATCTGTCCGCCGTCCCAGTGCTTCACCGACGCCGATTGCGCGGCCACGTGCGCGCCGTTCGGCGGCACGTGCTGGCGCCGCAATCCTTGTTACCGGATCTGCGCCTGTCTCGGCTAGGCGCAACGCGTCCGATCGCCGATCTGTCCACCGATCCTGATGCCCGGGAAGCGCCGCGAAAGCGCTCCCGGGCGGAAGTGGTATGCTAGCTGCCGGTACGGCCCGCCCCGTTCGCTGTGGGTTCCTGACGCGCCCGTGCCCGCCTTGACTGCATGGCCATTCGCCGCCTGCTCATCGCCAATCGCGGAGAAATTGCCGTCCGAATCGTTCGCGCCTGCCGCGAGCTGGGCGTGGAGTCCGTCGCCGTCTACTCGGACGCGGACCGCGCCGCGCTGCACGTACAACTGGCGGACCGCGCCGAACGCATCGGCCCTGCCGCCGCCTCCGCGAGCTATCTGTCCATCGACTCCGTGATCCACGCGGCGCGCCGCAGCGGCGCGGACGCCGTCCATCCCGGCTACGGCTTCCTCGCCGAGAACGCGGCCTTCGCGGCCGCGTGCGCGGACGCCGGGCTGACGTTCGTCGGTCCGCCCGCCGACGTCATCGAGCGCATGGGCTCGAAGCTGGGCGCGCGCGCGCTGATGGAGCGTTCCAACGTTCCGGTCGTGCCGGGCCTGTCGCCGGACGATCAGACCGAGGCCGGCGTGCGCGCGGCGGCGCTGCGCATCGGCACGCCGCTGCTGATCAAGGCCTCCGCGGGCGGCGGCGGCAAGGGCATGCGCACGGTCCACGCGTCCGCGGACCTGGACGAAGCGATTGCGGCCGCGCGGCGCGAGGCCATCGCGGCATTCGGCGACGGCACGCTGTACGTCGAGCGGCTGGTGACGCAGCCGCGCCACATCGAAGTGCAGGTGATGGCGGACGGCTTCGGCGGCGTCACGCACGTCTTCGAGCGCGAGTGCTCGGTCCAGCGCCGCCATCAGAAGGTGATCGAAGAAACGCCGTCGGTCGCGCTCACGCCGCGGCTGCGCCGCGAGATTGGCGATGCCGCCGTCCGCGCGGCCGCTGCCGCGAGCTACCAGAATGCCGGCACGATCGAATTCCTGCTCGAAGGCGGAGGCGACGAGGCGCGGTTCTACTTCCTGGAGATGAACACGCGCCTGCAGGTCGAGCATCCGATCACCGAGGAAGTGGCCGGCGTCGATCTCGTACGCGCGCAGATTGCGATTGCCGGCGGCGCCCGGCTGCCCTGGACGTCCGACACGCTCACGCAGCGCGGACACGCCATCGAGTGCCGCGTCTACGCCGAGGATCCGGATCAGGGCTACCTGCCGCAAGCCGGCCCGCTGCTCGTCTATCGCGAGCCGGCCGGCCCCGGCATCCGCGTCGACGGCGGCGTGCGCGAAGGCGACGCGATCACCGTCCACTACGATCCGCTGCTCGCCAAACTGATCGCGCGCGCCGACACGCGCGACGCCGCCATCGCGCGCGCGTCCGCCGCGCTGCGCCAGTTCGCGGTGCTCGGCATCCGCACGAACGTGCCGTTCCTGATCGCCGTCCTCAATCATCCGCGCTTCCGCGCCGGCGAGATCGACACGCACTTCCTCGACGCCGAAGGCGATCGCCTCCAGTCCGCGGCCTCGCCCGTCCAGCGGCGCGCGGCCGCGGCGGCCGCCGCGTGGACGTCGCTCGGCGGCGATCGCGGCGCGACAGCATCCGCCGCCGGCACGCGCGCCGGTGCGGCCGCGACGGCCCGCGTCCGCGATCCGTGGGATGGCCTGGAGGCCGCGCGATGAGTCAGTCTTCCAACATGAAGAGCGGCGCGAAGAAGCTGCGCGCGACCATCGACGGCGAGACGATCGACGTGGAGCTGCAGGCGGACGGCGTCGCCACCATCGATGGCGAGACGCTGACGCTAGCCCCCGATCCGCGGATGCCGGACCGCGTCCGCGTGACGCTGGCGGATGGCGCCGCGGTACCGGTCCATGTCGCAGCGGACGGCGACACGATCTGGACGTTCGTCGACGGTGTGGTCCTGACGGCGCAGGTCGAGCGCGCCGACCGTCCGCGCGCCCGGGCACGCGGCGTCGAAGACGGCACGCTCAGCGCCCCCATGCCCGCCACCGTCGTCAAGGTGCTCGTCCAGCCCGCGCAAGCCGTCCATCGCGGCCAGTCCCTGCTGCTGCTCGAAGCGATGAAGATGGAGCTGCCCGTCAAGGCGCCGCGCGACGGACAGGTCAAGGCCATCCACTGTCAGCAGGGCGATCTCGTCCAGCCAGGCGTCTCACTGATCGAGCTGGAATAGCAAAGAGCCGTCATGTCCCAGCCTGGTTCATCCCCGTCCGCCGCGGCCACGGGCCGCGTACGCTTTCCGTCCGCGGTGACGGTGGTCGAGGTCGGTCCGCGCGACGGCCTGCAGAACGAAGCCGCGCGCGTGGCGACGGAGGACAAGATCGCGTTCGTCGATCGCCTCACCGAAGCGGGCGCGTCCGTCATCGAAGTCACCGCGTTCGTGCGCGCGGACTGGGTGCCGCAGCTCGCGGACAGCTCCGCCGTGCTGGCCGGCATCACGCGCCGGGACGGCGTCCGCTACACGGCGCTCGTGCCGAACCTGCGCGGCTTGAAATACGCGCAGATGGCCGGCGTGACCGAGATCGCGATCTTTGCCGCCGCCTCCGAGACCTTCAGCCTGCGCAACATCAACAAGTCGATAGACGAAGCGTTCGTCGAGTACGGAAACGTGTGCCGCGAGGCGCTGGCCGCCGGGATGCGCGTGCGCGGCTATCTGTCGACGGCGTTCGGCTGTCCGTTCGAAGGCTGGGTGGATCCGGTCCGCGTCGCGGCGCTGACGAAGCGCCTGCTGGACCTCGGCGTGTTCGAGGTCGCGGTGAGCGACACGATCGGCATCGCGCATCCGGGCCAGGTCGCTGTCGTCCTTGCCGAAGTCCTCAAGGACTCGCCGCTGGACCGCATCGCGCTGCACTTCCACGACACGCGCGGCACGGCGCTGGCGAACGTCCTCACGGCGCTGCTGCACGGCGTGACCACATTCGACGCGTCCGCCGGCGGCCTGGGCGGCTGTCCGTACGCGCCCGGCGCGACGGGCAATCTCGCGACCGAGGATCTGGTCTACATGCTCGACGGCCTGGGCATCGAGAGCGGCATCCGTCTGCCGCGGCTGCTCGACGCGTCGCGCTTCATCGAAGAGAAGGTCGGCCATCCGCTGCCGTCCCGCTACTATCGCGCGGACGCCGCTCAACGTTGAGTTGTCAGTTATCAGTCGTCAGTATTCAGTCGTCAGTATTCAGTCGAGGCAACCCGATCGTCAGGTCATCTGACGACTGATAACTGATAACTGATAACTGACAACTACTTGACGCAGGTCACCAGCGACCAGATGCGCGGGAAGTTGACCTTTTCGATGGAGACGGGTTGGAGGTTGGCTTGCGCGAGGAAGGCGGGCAGGTCGACGTCCGATTTGAAGCCGACGTGGATCGTCACGGGGGAAATCGACCGTTCGAACCGCGAGAGCAGGGCGTTCGGACTGAGGAAGTGGTTCAGGATCAGGATGCGTCCGCCGGGGCGGCAGACGCGGCGCATTTCGAGGGCGACTTTGATCGGATCCGGAACGACGCTGATCAGATACGGCGCGTAGACGATGTCGAAGGAGTCGTCCGCGAATTTGAGATCGGCGGCGTCCATCTGCAGGAGGCGCGCGTTGTGGACGTCGTTGCGGTCGACGCGCTCGCGGGCCTTTTCGAGCATCGAGCTGGAGAAGTCGATGCCGGTGACGTCGCAGTCGCGCGGATACATCGAGAGGTTGATCCCGGTGCCCACGCCCACTTCGAGGATGCGATCGCCGGGCTGCAGCGCCATCCGCTGGATGGCTCGCACGCGGCCGGGGTGCAGGGCGGGACCGAACGCCAGATCGTAGACGGACGCGAGCTTTTCGTAGACGCGCTCGACGAATGCGTTCTCAACAACGGCCACGGACAACGCCCGCGTGGCGGCATCGGATGCGCCACTGATCTCTTCGTCGTCCTGAGTGGACCGGTCGTTGAATAACGTCATGGGGCAATGTCCCCCGAATCGATCGTTGCGATAAGGCCCCCCAAAGACCTGGAGCCGTGACACTCCGGTTACGACCGGAGGACTATAGCGTGCGCCGCGCGGCCACAGCAAGCAGATTCCGGCCGAGATCCGCCGAGATCCACGCCTTCCAGGCACTCATCCGTCCTCCGCGTCCACCAGAGTGACGGCCATCCGACCGTCGAGGCGACCGGCCTAGAGCTCGACGATGGCCAGGGCCGCGTCCGCCTGACCGCCGGGCGGAATGAGGTGGATGCCGGCAACGAGCGAGCGGATCTCCGCGACGATCTCGCGGGCGATCGCCAGGCCTTCCTCGGCCGCGCGTCCTTCGGCCTCCGCATGCCGCATCCGGTCAATGAGCGGTTGTGGGACGCGCACGCCGGGGACTTCGTTCGCCAGCCACTCTGCGTGACGCAGGCTCTCGAAGGGCTGGATGCTGGCGACCAGCGGCACCGGCGCACCGCCGAGCCGTTTCAGGAACGCCGTCACATCGGCCGCGTCGTAGATCGGCGGCGTGATGGCAAACTCCGCGCCCGCTTCCTGTTTGTACTCGAACCGCCGCATCTCCTCGTCCAGTTCGATCGCGGCCGGCTTGGCCATGACCCCGATGTGGAACCCGGTCGGCCGGCCGATGGGTTGTCCGCCGACGTCGAGTCCCTGATTCAACCGCGCGACCGCGTGCGTCAAGCCGATGGAATCGACTTCGAACACCGTCGTCGCATCCTGATAATCGCCCTGCCGCCGCGGCTCGCCCGTCGTCAGCAGCAGGTTGCGCAGGCCCATCGCGTGCGCGCCGAGCAGCGACGACTGCAGCATCGACAAGTGCGCGTCGCGCGCGGGCAATTGCAGCACCGTTTCGAGTCCCGTCTGCTGCTCGATGAGCACGGCCATCGCGACGGCGCTCATGCGCGGCCCGCTCGCGCGGCCGTCCGGGATCATCACGGCGTCGACGCCGCGGATGCGCAGCGTGCGCGCCTGATCGATCAGCCGCTCGCACAGATGTCCGCGCGGCGGCATCAGCTCGACGAGCACCACGAACTTGCCGCGCGCGAGCGCGTTCGCGAGCCGCGATTTCTGCTCGCGCGCGACGGGGCGGACGTCCTCGGGCGCCTTCGCCGCGGGCGGCGCGGGGGCGGGCGCGGACGCACCGCGCGCGACGCGCGCCGAAGAGGTCATCGAGCGCGCGGCCTGACGGATATGACGGATATGCTCGGGCGTCGTTCCACAACATCCGCCCACGAGCTTCACGCCGACGCCAATGAACCGGCGCGCGTACGACCCCATATACTCAGGGGACGAGAGATAAAGGTTACGGCCCTCCACGTCGCGCGGACGGCCGGCGTTGGGCTGGGCGGACAGGCGGGCGTTCGTCGCGGAGGACATCCGCTCCAGCGTCTCCAGCATGACCGCCGGTCCCACGCTGCAGTTGATGCCGATGATCTCCGCGCCCGTGGCTTCGAGCAGCGGCGTGAATTCGTCCGGCGGCGTGCCGTCGAGCGTGTGCCCGTCCTCCCCGGTCGTCAACTGCGCGACGATCGGCAGCCGCGACACGTCGCGGACCGCGCGGACGGCGGCGCCCAGCTCGCGGACGTCGCGGAAGGTTTCGAGCATGAAGAGGTCGACGCCACCGCTGACCAGCGCCTCGGCCTGTTCACGGAAGATGGCCTCGGCTTCGTCCAGGCCGGTCTTGCCCCACGGCTCAACGCGCAACCCGAGCGGGCCGATCGCGCCGGCGACGTAGACCTGATCGCGCGCCGCGTGCCGCGCGATGCGCGCGCCTTGCGCGTTGATGGCGTGCAGACGCGCGTCGAGGCCGAAGGCCGCGAGCTTGAGGCGGTTCGCGCCGAAGGTGTTGGTTTCGATGACGTCGGCGCCGGCGCGCACGTAGGACTGATGGACCTCGGCCACCAGGTCCGGCTGGGTGAGGTTCAGGTCGTCGAAGCAGCGGTTGAGGAAGATGCCCTTGCCGTAGAGCATCGTGCCCATCGACC
>Ga0187894_10000162_pt1 | contig 88418 bp, 91 predicted proteins | sample GBC1701081metaG_FD_136650 | JGI IMG/M metagenome (GOLD analysis project Ga0187894, IMG submission 136650) | White microbial mat communities from a lava cave in the Kipuka Kanohina Cave System on the Island of Hawaii, USA - GBC170108-1 metaG ...
CGATGGCGTGTTGGTCGGGCGAGCCACGCTAGGAGCCCCCTGGTTCTTTCGGCAGAAGGAGGAAGCGCGACTCGTTCTGCAGCAACAGCGCCCTGAGGATGGGCTCAAACCGTGGGCTCCGCCGCTCGACGTCCGCTTCGAGGTGCTGCTCGATCATGCCCGGCGGTTCGAAGCGGCTTGTGGGCAAGGCCAGTTTCGGCGGATGCGCAAACATCTTGGGTGGTATTGCAAAGGGTTTCCTCATGCCGCCTCGCTGCGGGCCAATATGTTTCGAGTCTCTTCGGTCGCTGACCTTGAGCAGGTACTCGCCGATTTTCATGCGCACTGCGCGAGTTTCCACGAGGCATCCGATCGAATGCTGTTATCCGTTGAACCCTCTCCGGCTGGCTAGATGCCACTCATTCTGGCCTCCACCTCTCCGCGCCGTCGTGAGCTGCTTGCCTTGTTGGGTATCCCCTTCAATGTCAAAAGCCCATCTTTCGAGGAGCGGCTGATCGCTGGCCGTCAGGTGATCGAACAGGCGCAGGCCTTCGCGCAGGGCAAGGCGCAGTCGATTGCAAGGCAAGAACTTGAGGCGATGGTGTTGGGGAGCGACACGGTAATTGAGTTACATCACGATGTGATCGGGAAACCGGCTGATCTGACGGAGGCCCGCGCGCTGCTCCGGCGCCTGGCCGGCCACGACCATCGCGTACATACGGCGGTCGCGCTCGTTTGTTCAGTTCGTGCAATCGATACGGTCGCATTGTCTACGACCGTCGTTCGAATGAAGCCATTCGATGAACTGGCGCATGAGCGGTATCTTGCGACAGGGGAAAGTCTCGGCAAGGCCGGCGCCTATTCGATTCAAGGTGAGGGCGGCGACTTGATCGATTCCATAGACGGAGATTTTCCAACCGTGGTCGGTCTGCCGCTCCGCTTGGTCGCACAGCTATTGACGCAAGTTGGTGTGGGAGTGCCGGTCGATATCGGCGCACTCTATGCAGCCAAACCCTATGCCAACTGGGCTCGCTTCTCAGTCTAATTGCAAAGGGGCAGGGGAGATCCGTACAATGCTGCCCCATCGATCTCTGTCTTCTATACGGAGGGAGTCATGAACGTGCGATGCCTGACATCAGCGGCGCGAGTTGGTGGCGTTGCCGCCTGTGCGGTCGCGGGCTTGTTGACGGTCGTCGATCTCCGGCCAGTCTTTGCGATCGATGTGAAGCTTTCAATGGAAGAGGCGCAGAAGGTTTTGGAGTCTGGACGGGCGCCGATGGAGAAGGCGAATACCCCGGAGGACGTCAAGAAGGTTCTCCAGCAAGCCTCCATGGTCACGCGTGTGGGCGCTGATCCAGAGAAAGATTCCTGCGGAGCCAGCGCTATTCTTCGAACCAAACGCTATCGACTTGAAGCCTTTGGCCGGCAGGAAGCGGCGGAGTCCAAGAAGAGGAAAATGGATGTGCGGATGCCCGATGAGTTCGTCAAGAAAGTTGTGGACATGCCCAATATGGAGATGGAAGTTCAGCTTTGTGGCGATGACGAATACTTTGCAGAGGGCGCCTTGATCGAGCTGCAACAGGGCTCGAAGAGGATCAAACCCATCGATATTGGAAAAGCCGAACGTGGCAGAAAGAATGAGGGGAGCGGGCCAACCTACCGGTCGCGGTTTACCGCATTGTTCGCCTATGAAACGTTTGATCCCACCGCCGCCTCGGTGTTCGTCGTGAATCTTCAGGACGGAACCGAGGCAAGAATCGTCGCTGACTTCTCCAAGGTGAAGTAATCAGACTCTTTCCTTCGGAGGAATCCTGGCGTGACTCTGCCGGATTCCCCTGTTCGTGTTCCCGCTGAGGAGAGAGGCGCACCTTGAAGTGTATGTGAGCGATGCGGTAGAACCAGTCCATGGAAATGCGGAAGCGGCGCACATCTGCCCGATGGTTGTTGTTCTGTCTGGCGTCGATTCCGCTAGGCGGTCTGGCGCAGGCCGCGATGGCGCTCGATTTTTCCGCCGAGCGAATCGTGAAGAATGGAAAGTCCGTGGTGACGGCTCATGTCAATGCCAAGGACGATCGCTGGCGGTTTGAGTTCACCCAACCGCAAGGAGGCGCCAGCATCATCATCGTGCGGATGGACCGCCACAGCTCCTGGCTCATTTTGTCCAAGCGGCGGCAGTATCTCGAGGTGCCGATCGCGAGAGATCATCGGTTGGCAGTGAGCGAGACGATGGAAGGGGAAGTCTCGCGCGAACTCGTGGGTGATGAGACGCTGAACGGATATCCCACCGAACTGTTCGAAGTCACCGTCGCCGAGAACGGGGAGACTCGGCAATACTATCAGTGGGTGACCACGGTTCAGCGGTTTCCGGTGAAGACGGTGAGCAAGCAGGGCCAGTGGTCGGAAGAGTTTCGCCATGTGATCTTCACCGAGCAATCTTCGTTCTTGTTCGAACTCCCGCGACGATTGGATTTAGCCAATCCGGCGGTGCCGACCCAACAGTAGCAGGCTGCTGAAAAAGTCCGCCGGCCTACGACGTCCGAAGAAGACGGCCTTTTTGAGCAGCCTGCCGACGGTCCAAGCGCTATCGCGGGGCTGGCACGATAGGGCTGACCGCATTCTGATCTCGTCCAGGCTGATAGGTCTCCAACATTCTCGCGATTGCCGGCATCACTCGCGCTTCTTCCGAGAGCGACACTTTGATTCGGACCCCACGACCTTCGTTGCGCCCGAGTGAAAAGACGTGGTGTTCGATGATGTTGGCCTGTTTGCTATCCGAATACGTGAATATCATGTGTTTCGCGGGGAATCCCCCCAGCGACATCTCCTGATCCTGCCGCCACTTCACCGTGATCGTTTTCTTGCCGTAGAGTTCCGTGATAATGCGGCGGTGGGCCGCGGCAAATTCATCGAGCGTCTGCCGTCTATCCTGGCTCGTGCCCTCCAGGACATTCATGTGGCCGGACAATGCGACGAGGCTGTTGTCGATAGAAGGATAGAGCGTCACGCCGACCCCGTCCGGAAGCGGATTTCCAAGACGCCAGCCTTCCGGATAACGGACCGAGAAGCCGAAGCGGGCGTTCGTATAGATTTTCCAGGCGCGTTCTTCGTTTTCCGGCGCAGCGGCAAGGATGGACCGGCTCGCCACCTCAAGACTCAGCACAATGGCAATCAGCAGGCAGGCCCGAATCATTTAACTCCTCTCCGAGGCAGGCGGCGTGAAGCAAGAGACATGCGAGAAAGGCGCGACGTGGAAGGCGTCTCGTGTGGCCCGTCTTACTCGTCCGGCTGTCTCGCTTTTCTCGCTCGTCTCGCAAGTCCCGCGAGGTTATCGAGCGGACCGAGCGCAGCGAAACCCGATGGTCGCGGCGCGCCGATCCGGTGATGCTCCGCTTCTCGTGGCCGTTCGCAACAAAGCCGGAGCACTCTTCCACGATCCTCCGCGCACCACCTTGTACCGGCCGTTGGCAGGTCCGTGGGGGTTGCGATTCGGCATGGTCGCATAGTAGTCGATCCCAAACCAGTCCTCGACCCACTCGGCGGCGTTCCCTGCCATATGATGCAGGCCATAGGGGCTTCGTCCATCCGCCCCGCTGTCAACGGGCGCGACGATGGGAATCTCGTGAACGTGATATTGTCCGAACATCGCAAGTGCAGACGTGGGAGGTCTTTGCCCCCAAGGAAACAGATTGCCGCTGTTCCCACGAGCGGCTTTTTCCCATTCGGCTTCCGTCGGGAGCCGCTTTTCGTGTGTGCGGCAAAAGTCCGAGGCCTCGGACCAGGTGACGTAGAGTGCTGGCCAACGTGTCAATGTCTCGGGCGTCATGGCATGGATCGTCGTGAGATGATCGATCAGTTTTCGCACTTCTTCTGGGAGATGACGTTGCTGCTGTTGCAGCCACGACAAATACTCTCCCAGACTCACCTCGTCCCGATCGATTTCATACTGACTGAGCCAAACGCGACGCTGCGGTTGCTCTGTGTCGTCGTACTGCAGATCGAAGCTGAACGGTTCATGGCTCGTGCGGGCGGTGCCCATGATAAAGGGGCCTTCGGCAACGGTTAGCATGAGCGCGCCGTTGGCGCGCGCGGCAATGTCCTCAACCGAGCGCTGGGCGTCGTTCGCCGCTGCTGTTGCGGTGCGCAGAAACGATGCGCCCATGACGGTCGCGATGAGAATATAGCCGACGGCGCGAAGATATTTTCGGACTCGGCTTGTATGTCCGGCAATGCGGCGGTCATTCTGCATGACGATCAAACACCATGAATGAAAAAGAGCCAATGTCGGATACTGGCTACCAGTATGAATGCCAGGCCATCATCAGCACAAGGTTGAACACGCCAACCTTCCGTCTTCAGCCTGTGTGATCCGTCGTGCGTTTCCCGCCGGTTTCGATTCGCTATCACCCGCAATGCCTCACTTTTATCGAGTTGCTGTCTAAGAAGTTAGACGACGCAACTCATTGTGTTTATTCGTATCGATTCCAGAACGCCCCTGTTCTGTTTATGCCTGTCGAAGAATGCAACAGAATTACACAGCCGAATCTGCTCTTTCCAGCCGGCGCACCTTCGTATCCGCCTGTGCAATGGGGAGAAGCGCATCGCGATGCGTCCAGGCACGGTCGTTGCGGATACTACTGTGCGGTCTTGCGTGAAGCGCCGGATGATTGTAGGCTGGCTTGTGAGGTATGCTTTTCTCCACAAGGAAAAGAGAGTCGCGACTTTTTGCGAAGGTTCCGGTCAGCAACGAAGCGCTCGGATGCCGGCCATCAACGAGAGCCGGAAGAATCGAAGGAGATTTGTATGAGCAGGCGCCATCTGTTTATAGCAGTGTTGGTCTTCGCGCTCATTGCCATGGCAGGCGGTGACTACGAGTCGCGAGCAGCCGGAGACGCGAGTCCCATCCGTGTGGCGGAGATGCAGAAGGCGGTTCGCGATCTCTGGCTCGGGCACATCTTTTTGATTCAGCACGTCGTGCTCTACAATGCGGCAACCGATCCGGCGGCGCGGGATGCCGCGGACAAGCAAGTCCTGGCCAATGCAAAACAGATTGCGGACACGTTCACGCCGTTCTACGGGCCAACGAGATCCGAGAAGCTCTACACCTTGCTGAGTGGGCATTATAGTGCAGTCAAAGAATACTCCGAGGCCACCATCGCGGAGAACCAGCGTCAACAGGATGTTGCGCTTGCCCACTTGGCCTCCAATGCCGAGGACATGGATGCATTCTTCAACGGAATCAATCCCCACAATTTGCCGAAAGAAACCGTTCGAGGCCTGATTGCGGCGCATGGAGCCCACCATGTTCTCCAAATCAACCATTACAAGAAAAAGGAATACGCGAAGCTGGAGGAAACCTGGTCGATGATGCGGCAACATGTGTATGTCATTGCGGATACGCTCGTGACAGCATTAGCGAAGCAGTTTCCGGCGAGGTTCTCGTGACTCTCGTGCCTGCGCCGATGCAGAGGAAAGAACATAATAAGTGCGTGCGCAAACGGCAGACTTGATCCCGCGGGCGCCGATCTTTATTATGTGCGGCATCAACGATCAAAAGGTTGCGACTGTGATCTTTCTCTCGTTGCCGATGGGACTGGAATCGACGATCCAGTTCGTGGAAGAAGCATTCCGACTCTCCCTGCCCTGGGCAAGAGCCAACTCCAAACCTGTTTCAAGCTCGACCCCGCTCTGGCGGCCTCACGACTGTCCTCGTGACTTGGACTCGCCGGATTGCAAGCGGTTTTACCCGAAACAATTGCCGCGCGTCACTATCCTGACAGAATGTGAGGCCTTTCAACGTGTCCAGCCGAGCGGCGGCGGTGTCTGTGCCGGCCCCACTCTCAACCTTGACCTGAGCCTGAACCTTTCAGAAGACTGACGCGTTTCTTCAGCATCCTGTCACAAGATAAGGAGGCTGCGACAATGGGCCATCATCTGAATACAGGCGCAGGAGATGACCGAAGAGCGTGGGATATCCCGACAATAGGGCTGTTTACTCTCGTGACATCGATGGGGCTTATCGGGGTGCCGCTCTTTGGCTACGTCTATGGCTATACGAAGCTGGACTGGGCTCTGGCGGGCCTGCTCTATCTGATCAGTGGGCTGGGTATTACCGTGGGGTACCACCGGATGATTGCCCATCGTAGCTTCCGGTGCCCGGACTGGGTCAAGGCGGCATTTCTGATCGCAGGCAGTTTGGCGATGGAGAACTCGGCGTTGAAATGGACTGCCAATCACGCTCGGCACCATGCGCGCGTGGACCAGGAAGAGGATCCCTACAACGCGACGAAAGGATTTTGGTACAGCCACTGCGTCTGGTTCTTCATGAAAAGCCCGTACAAGACCGAACGATATGCGCCCTGGTTGCGGGAAGATCCGATAGTGATGTGGCAGCACCGCTGGTATGTTCCCCTTCTCCTGTCCGGCCTGGCACTGCCGTTTCTCGTCGGCTACGCTTACAATGGCTGGATAGGCGGCGTGAGCTGTTTCTTGCTGGCCGGTTTTGGGCGGATCTTTCTGGTGCTGAACTCCACGTTCTGCATCAATTCCGTCTGCCATCTCTGGGGAAGCCAGCCTTACAGCAGGTCCAATTCCAGTCGGGACAGTTGGTGGGTATCGCTGATCACGCTGGGAGAGGGATACCATAATTACCATCACACCTTTCCGCGGGACTATCGGAACGGACACCAGTGGTACAGCATCGATCCGTCGAAATGGCTCATCTACACGTTATCCAAGCTGGGGCTCGCCGAAGGGTTAGTCAGATGCGATTCGGGCAGTCGAGCCGGGGTAAGGCCTCACAGTCCAATGCCGGAAGATATTGAGATCAGCGCGGAGGAGACCGTCGCAGCCTCGAACCCCCGATTGCAGCAGAAGCACTCGTGAATGCGCGGTTAAGCCTGTTAGGATTGCGGGCGCCGGTTGAAGGTAGAGGAAATATTTATGAGAGGACTGACGGGAGAGCAGAACATTTTCTTAAAGGTGGCCCGTGCCTATGTCGGGGAAGAGCGGCCGGATATGAGTTTCCGGTTTTCGTTCGATGGCGCTCCTCAACCTATGATCGGCAGCGGTTCAAGAATTGTGGACGTGTCGTTTCACAATGCAGAGCGCCTCTTTCAGAGAATATTTCTGGAAGGAAATATGGGATTGGGCGAAGGGTATTCCGAAGGGCACATCGAGGTGAAGGACGAAGACTATAAAGAGTTCTTGTGCATCTGTGTCTATGCAGCTTCCCCGCGTATTCTCCGGCAACTTTCGATCTTCGACGTGATTGCAGTCGTCCGGGCCAGAGCCGGCGGTTATTTTACCAAGCCTCGGCAGAATGCCACGATGGACAACCACTATTCTCTCAGCGACTGGTTCGATCACGACGACGATTCGAACACCTTCTTCCACTATTGGCTCGATCGGGATCATCGCATGTATTCGTGCGGGAAATGGGACTCCGATACCAAGACTCTACAGGAAGCTGAAACGAACAAGCTGGAATGTTATGCCGCCCGAATGGGAATCGATGGACGCAGCCGGGGGAAGACCTTGCTCGACTTAGGTTGTGGATGGGGAGGGGTGTTGTTTTTCATGGCGGAGAAATTCGGCGTTCGCTCGAAGGGCCTCACCTTGTCCTCTGCGCAGCACCGGTACATTACACAAGAAATTCAACGGAGGCAGCTGCAAGATCTTGTGACGGTGGAATTGAGAAATGTGCATGACATGGAAGGGAAGTACGACTACATCATTTCAATGGGCATGCTGGAGCACATTACCGACTTCGATGATCTCTATGAGAAAACAGCCAGGGCACTGAATTCCGGCGGGCAGGCGCTGATGCATTCGATTTATTCAGAATCATGGTTCTACAAAGCGGATCGATGGTTTATGAAATACATTTTCCCATATGGATCTTGCCCCAACTTTTCTTCCAACATGAAATGCTTCAGGAGATATTTCAATGTGGTCGAGCCGAACAAAATGCCGTATTTGTCCTATCCGAAAACGCTAGACGCCTGGTTTGAAAATTTCTGTCGAGCCGAACCGCAGATTCGTGAGCTGCTGCAACAGAAGAGCAAAGTCAAAGATGTGAATTTTGCCGTAAGAACGTTTAAGCATTACTTGGCGATTGCGTCCGTCAGCCTGACATTCTCTGGGTTTGTAGGGCACACCCTCGTCAAAGAGCCCAGAGTTCACTCTTAACCCGCGCGCGCCGTGGCGCTTCTGCTACAATCGCCGATCGTTGACTCGAGCGAGACGTGTGAGACTGGCGGGAAACGCACGACAGGTTGAGTAGCCTTCGGGTCGCGCTCGTCACGCGCTATGGCTAATAGAGGCGCATCAATGAATCGGCGGGGATGATGGTTTTCCTGGTTTGGCTCCATGTGCTTGCAGCGGTCAGCTGGATCGGCGGGACGATCTTTCTCTCGGCTGTATTGGTGCCGGTGCTCAGGCGTGAACCCTTTGCTTCACAGAGAGGGGTGCTCATTCGGACCACCGCCCTGCGGTTCCGCTCAATCGTCTGGGGCGCGATCGCCATACTCTTACTCACTGGCCCGATGTTGCTGCATCAACGGGGGATTTCGATTATGGACCCATCAGGATGGCCGACGATTCTGAGCGTCAAGCTCGGGCTTGTCGCGATTCTTCTTCTCTTCACCGCGACGCACGACCTCATCATCGGACCTCGTGTCGGACAGATATTACAGCTTCCCGTTGAGAGCCGAACCAGCTCCGATCACGCCATGGTTGCCTGGTCTCCCTGGATCGCTCGAAGTTCGCTCATATTGACGTTGGCTGTCTTGCTGGCCGCGGTCGTGCTTGTGCGAACCTAGTTGATCCACCCTATTTTGCCGGAACCTCTCGATATTTCTACAAGAATCATCGGGCATGAAGACAGTGCGCTCGGACGGTTCACAATATTTCTTGCCGGCCTTCCCTTTGTCGCAATCGGTGTTATGTTAACCAACGTCTGCTTCATGCCGGAGAGCACAGTCGAAGCGCGTATTGATCTATGGGCTAGGCTTGAAACATCCAAAGGTGGTAGGTCATCACATGCCGGTGAATAAAAAAATCTCATTTTCGATCTGGTACGTCTTTCTTGCGATTTTTGCAATCATCCTCGTGCACGATTTCATCGTGGCGACGCAGAAACTCGAAGAGCTTCCGTACAGCGAGTTCAAGACACTTCTGGCCGCCGGCAAGGTGGCTGAAGTCACGGTCACGCATCAGAGAGTGACCGGGAAGCTGAAGCTGGAAGAAGGGATTAAGGAGCAGAAGTTGTTTTCAACCGTTCGGGTTGAAGACCCCGACTTGGTCAAGGATCTCAACTCGCGGAACGTGACGTTCAGCGGCGTGATCGAAAGCACCTTTTTGCGCGATCTCCTCTCCTGGGTCGTGCCTGCGCTGGTCTTCGTCGGCATTTGGTTCTTTTTCATTCGGCGCTTCGGGCAGGGCCAAAGCGGATTCATGACGGTGGGGCAGTCGAAGGCGAAGATCTATGCCGAGAAGGACACGAAAGTCACCTTCGCAGATGTGGCCGGAGTAGACGAGGCGAAGGAAGAACTGCGCGAAGTCATCGAGTTTCTCAAGACGCCGGAAAAGTTCACGCGTCTCGGCGGAAAAATTCCGAAAGGCATTCTGCTCGTCGGCCCGCCTGGAACCGGCAAGACGCTTCTGGCCCGCGCTGTGGCTGGAGAGGCCGGGGTGACATTTTTCAGCATCAGCGGGTCCGAGTTCGTGGAAATGTTCGTCGGGGTTGGGGCGGCCCGTGTGCGGGATTTGTTCGAGCAGGCGAAGGCCAAGGCGCCCTGCATTATTTTCATCGACGAACTGGATGCGCTCGGCAAAGCCCGTGGGATGGGACCTGCGTCGCATGAGGAACGCGAGCAGACCTTGAATCAGCTGCTGGTCGAGATGGACGGCTTCGATCCTCGCATTGCCGTTATCCTGATGGCGGCGACTAATCGGCCTGAAATCCTCGACCCGGCACTCTTGCGAGCCGGCCGGTTCGATCGCCAGGTATTGGTCGATCGACCGGATAAGACCGGTCGGCTGGCCGTCTTACGCGTCCATGCAAAGAAAGTGGCTCTGGGGCCCGATGCGGATCTCGAGGTGATTGCCGGAATGACCCCGGGCTTCTCCGGCGCCGACCTCGCCAATATCATCAATGAGGCGACGCTCTTGGCCGTGCGTCGGGATAAGGAACAGGTGGGCCTCTCGGAATTGCAGGAAGCGGTGGAACGAGTCGTCGCCGGCTTGGAGAAGAAGAACCGGGTGCTCAACAAGGTGGAGAAAGAACGAGTCGCGTACCATGAGGTAGGTCACGCCTTGGTGGCACTGTCGTTGCCAGGAACCGATCCGATACAGAAGATCTCAATCATTCCCAGAGGGATTGCGGCATTGGGCTACACGCTTCAACTTCCGACCGAGGACCGCTTTTTGATGGCCAAGACAGAGTTGGAAAACAAGATTGCGATCTTATTCGGGGGACGGATCGCAGAAGAATTGATCTTCGGCGAGGCCTCCACGGGAGCGCAGAACGATCAGGTCAAGGCCACGGATATTGCCAAGAGCATGGTCAAGTCCTACGGGATGAGCGACAAGCTGGGGACCGTCACACTCGATCGTGAACGCCAGCCCAGCTTCATGCAGATCCAAGCGTCTCAGGAGAAAGGTGACTACTCGGAGGAGACCGCCCGCGAGATCGATTGCGAAGTTCGCCGCATCATTGATGAGCAATACGGGCGCGTGAAACGGCTCTTAGCTGAAAAGAAACGGGCACTCATGGAAGGAGCAAAGGTGTTGCTCGAGCGAGAAGTCATCACCGGCAGTGATCTGAAAACCATCATGGACAAGTATTAGCAGGATGCTGAAAAAGTCCGCCAGCGGAAGAAGACCGTTGTCTGGTCTCTCTTGTTTGTTTGGTTTATCTAGTTTCCCTGGGTCAAGCAACAAACCAAACCAGATCAACCGAATTGACTAGAAGAGAGGATTGTCATGAGAGGGTCGGACCTACTGTTGCGTTGTCTGGAAAATGAGGGAGTGCAATGGATTTTCGGCGTGCCCGGGGAAGAGACGTTGGACGTCTTGAACTCGCTCGTGGATTCTCAGATCCAATTCGTTGCCGCCCGACACGAGCAGGGGGCTGCCTTCATGGCCGACGTTCATGGACGGTTGACGGGAAAGGCCGGGGTCTGCCTCTCTACTCTGGGGCCTGGTGCGACCAATTTACTCACCGGCGTGGCAGACGCGTATCTGGATCGCGCTCCGCTCGTTGCGATCACGGGACAAGCCTCATTGGATCGGAAGCACAAAGAATCGCATCAGTTCATCGACGTTCTCTCTATGTTTAAGCCGGTTATGAAATGGAACGCCGAGATCTTTCACCCCCTGACTATTGCCGAGACAGTGCGCAAAGCCTTCAAGGTCGCGCAGACTGAGAAGCCTGGCGCGACTCATCTGGAGCTGCCGGAGGATGTCGCGGCGGAAACGGTGGGTGATCGCGAGGTGGATGGGCCATTGCTGGTGCAGGCGCCGGTCCTGCCGGAGCCGCTGGCTCGTCAAGTAAGCCGGGCCGTAGAGGTTTTGGCTCAGGCGCGTCGGCCGGTACTCTTGGTCGGCAATGGGGTGATCCGCGGGCAGGCGCATGAGGCAGTCCGGCGGTTTGCGCGACAGGCGAATATGCCGGTGGTTCACACGTTCATGAGCAAGGGTGTCGTTCCGGACAGTGATCCATTGTCTCTCTATACGATTGGGTTGCAGATGCGGGACTATCCGGCTGTGGTCATCGAGCAGAGCGACGTGGTTGTGGCGGTGGGTTATGATTTTGTGGAATACGCTCCGTCCTTGTGGAATCCAAACCGCGACAAGCACATCGTGCATGTGGATGTGTCGCCGTCTGAAGTGGATGCGCACTATATTATGGATGTCGGCGTATTGGGCGATATTGCATTATCTCTCGATCAGATCGGGAAACATCCGGCTTCGTTCGATCTCACATGGGCGAAAGAGAGCCGCCGGCTTGTGCAGACCGCATATGAAGAGGAATGGGCGCAGTCGCCTGGATGGCCTCTGCGACCTCAGCAGATCATTCGCGATCTGCGACAGGCTCTGTCGCCGGACGATCTGGTCATCTGCGATGTGGGAGCGCATAAATTGTGGATGGCCCGGATGTTTCCCTGTGAGGCACCGAACACCTGCATTATTTCGAACGGGTTCGCAGCGATGGGTATGGCGCTGCCCGGGGCGATTGCGGCCAAGCTCTTGTTTCCGGCGCGGCGCGTCGTGGCGGTGACCGGGGACGGCGGGTTTCTGATGAATGTTCAGGAACTGGAGACTGCCGTGCGGTTGCATCTTCCACTTGTCGTGCTGATCTGGCGGGATAACGGCTATGGGGTCATTCGATGGAAACAGCAGGTGAAGTTCGGGCGGACCTCCGGCGTTGAATTCGGTAACCCCGACTTCGTCGCCATGGCGCAAAGTTTTGGCGCGGCCGGCTACCGCGTCGAGGGACCGTCTGAATTGGGGCCGGTACTGAACGCTGCCCTTGCATGCGGAAAGCCGGCCGTGATCGATTGCCCGGTGGACTACAGCGAGAATCTTCGTCTTTCGGAACGTCTCAAGGCACTCGGAACCACATAAAACACGTGAGACTGGCGGGACGAGCGAGACGCGAGGGTTCGAGGTCAGAAGTTCGAGGTTTTCAGAACTTCAAACCCCGAACTTCGAACTTCGGATCGCGCCTTTCTCGCATGTCGCGCGCTTCACGCGCCACGGCCTGTGACGCTGGCGGATTTTTTCAGAACTCTGTTAGGATGGCGGCTCGACGGATGATGGACAGATACGAAGTTGTGTTCGAAGGGTTTCGGAGAATCGAATAACCAAGGAGGTTGCATGAATCGGATACTTGCGGGAACTGCGATTGTAGTCTCGGCGCTCGTGCCGCTTGCCGGGTGCTCGTCCTATTACACGGGCAAGGTTGAAAAACCTGTGCACGCGAAGGCGGTCATCGCCGGGCTCGGCATTACAGGAGAGGCGCATCTCTACGAAAAATATGAAGGGCGCGTCACGATCAAGCTGAAGCTCACCGGCACGCCGGAAAGCAAATTGAAGCCGGGGCGCCATGCCATCCACATTCATGAAGTCGGCAACTGCGAGCCCTTTGCGGCGGCCAAGGGACACTATGACGGGAATGTGGATGCGGCAATCAATCCGGAGGCAAACGTCACGCCGGGATTAGGGAACCATCCCTACCATCTCGGCGATCTTCAGAACCTGTCCGTGAACGACGATCGGAAAGGGTCGCTGTATACGATCACGAGTCGGGTGACCTTGTCCGAGGGGCTGAACACCCTCTTCGATCAGGATGGGAGCGCCTTCATTATCCATGAGTTTGACGATAAGTATCTGCCGGACCCGACGACAAAGGATGCGCCGGGCGGGCCCCGCATCGCGTGCGGTGTGATTGTGAAAGAGTAAACGCTCGGCTAGTGTCTCCTTCACCAGCGAGCGCGGCTGGCAAGAGAGTCGGATGAGAGAGGCGGGAAAGTCGCGGTCAGAAGTTCGAAGTCCCTGACACCTCGAACTTCGGATCGCGGCCCCCTCGCGTTTCGACGGTCTTGCGTAGCTGTCCTGCCGTGATACTCTCACTTGTCCCAGCTCACATTACTCATGAGCGTTTCTGCACCCGTCTCGCTTTTCTCGCAAATCTCGCTTCTCTCGCCTCTTGTCTAGATTCTGTGGCTTCCCGCAACAACGACGGAGTCGGTGTTGTGGCTTTTCGCTCCAGGTCCATCGGAGGTTGACGGCTAATCGTATGATTTGACAGGATACCACGATGGGCTCGTTCCCCTTTTTGGATGGCATAGTCTTGGCACAAGAAAGTGGATATGAGTGGCTGTTGCCGGCTATCCTTATGTGTGCGTGGGACGTGGTAGGTTCGACGTGACAGGTGACATGTCAGGTGAAGCCGCGATGAAACTTACCGTTGTTTACCATAGTGGAATTCGGCATGACATCACGAGCGGCAAGCATCGGATCGTCACCGATCAGCCGGTCGAGGATGGGGGGCAGGATGCCGGCATGAGTCCTGTCGAACTCTTTGTCGGCTCACTCGCCAGCGGTGTCGGTTATTTCGTAGGTCGCTATTGCGACCGCCATCAGATCTTGACCAAAGGGTTGAGCGTCGAGGCGGAGTGGACCATGGCGGATCAGCCGAATCGTGTGGGCCACATCGCATTGGCGATTCACTTGCCGCATCGCGTCACGCCTATGCAAGCCGAGCAGCTTCTCAAAGTGGCGCATGGCTGCACCCTGCATCAATCCCTCGCGTTGCCTGCCTCTGTGGCGATCGAACTGAATCCCCATCACCGTGGGGAGAAACCATTGTGAAAGGCGCACGGCATGTTCGATGCGCGAAGATCGGGAGAACTCAAGCAGGACTATTCATGATCAATCCGGGTTAAGATGCTGTGGAGAGTGTGTGCTGTCATTCCAGTTCATATTGTGAGGGAAAACATGAAGGGATCGATTATTGCTGCGGTGCTTGTTGTATCCTTGATTTTATTTCATCCCGTTTGGGCCCATACCGATGAATCTCTGGATGCGATGCCGTCGCCGCATGGGGGGCAAGTCCGCGCGGCAGGCCCCTATCATCTGGAGCTTGTCGCAAAGGATGGAGAGCTGGTACTGCATGTCACCGATCACGCATGGAAAGAGATTCACGCTGATGGGGGAGAGGGGAAGGCAACTATTCAGCAGGGGAAGGCTGGGAGCAAAATCACTGTCAAGCTGGAGCCGTCACAACAGAATATGCTGACGGGTAATGGCGAGTTTCAGGTCAACCCTGAGACAGTGATTGTGGTGTTCGTCAAGTTGCCGGAACAGGAGGCCTACGGCGCCCGGTTTACTCCGCTCAAGCCAAAGTCTGTCGGAGCGGGGAAAAAAGTGACTGAGAAGCACGATCATGACCTTCAGCATCACCATCATTGAGATAATTGTATGGAGGTATCATGAGTGAACAGAAAACGGTTAGTGCTTTCTTTGAGCAGGACCATGATTGGCTGGATGAGTTGTTCAAGGCCTTTCAACAGTTGAAACGGTCTGATTTTCCCAAAGCCAAGGAAGCGTTCAAAGAATTCAAGTTCGGTTTACAACGCCATATCGTGTGGGAAGAGGAAGTGCTCTTTCCTCTGTGGGAAAAGAAAACCGGCATGTTAGAAAGCGGGCCGACGCCCGTCATGCGAAACGAACATCGACAGATCGGGCAGCAGCTCGAGGCCATTCACGGTAAAGTGTCGGAGCAGAGTCTCGACAGCGACAAAGAGGAGCAGGCATTGCTGGACCTTCTCGGCTCTCACAATAGAAAAGAAGAGCTGAGACTCTATCCCGCTATCGATCAGGTGGCCGGTACGGAAGGGCAGGAAGCGATCTTCCAAAGTATGGAGAACATTCCGGAAGAGCGGTATAACCTCTGTTGTGGACAACACTGATCGCAATCGATCAGAGGGACGATATGGTGACTGACTCTGCGCGTAAGACGTTAGGATGGCTCTCTCTTGGATGTCTCGTTATCGTAGGCCTGCAGGCAAGCCAATTTACATTCTCATCTGAGATGGATGTCTGGGCTGCTTCTCCTCCACCACATACGAGCACACAAGGCGCGGGGAATGCGGAACGCGGCCGAACAGTCTTCAACGGGAAAGGCGTCTGTTATTATTGCCACGGTATTGACGGGAACAGGGACCAGCGCCCCCAACTCACAGCCGACACTCTTGCGCTCATCGCGCAACTCAATCCTCCCCCCGCCGATCTGAGAAATCCGTAGACGCAATACCTAACGTCCGACAAGCAGCGCGCACGTGCATCCGTGAGGGACACCTCGGCACAGGCATGTTTCCTGATACCACCATGACTGATCAAGAACTCACTGACACACTGGCCTATCTTGCCATCCTGCGACATGAGGGCTCGTTAAAGAAATAGACTCCAGGGATGCGCTCATCGCCGAACCGCCGCTTGTACATTCCCCACCACCTTCAACGCACGACGAGCACCGAGCAGCCGGCCCGATGCACGATTCCGTGCGAAACCCCGCCGAGCAAGAATCGTTCGAACCCCTTTCGCCCATGGGAGCCGACCACGATAAGGTCGTGACTCTTTCCCGCGTCGCACACAGTCGCGATGGGATCGCCCGTACGGACCATGGTAGACACTTTGAAGTACGGGCTCGCCAACCCCTGGGCCGTGTCGTTCACGACCTGTTCGGCATGCCGCTGACTTTGCTCGGACCAGTCCTTGAGTCCTGTCATCAAACGCTCATTGACCGTTTGGAGTGAGGGAACAACCGAAAGTACGGTGGCCGAAACGGGGTTCTTAAAGGGGTGCGACGTCAGCCAGGTGCGCAGACGGACCGCGTCCTCGCGATCTTCCACTGCCACGAGGATACGGGTGATGGGGCGGGCTCTTCCTTTCACGATCAATGTCGGCATCGTAGCATGGAGCAGGACGCGATGCGACAGGCTGCCGCCAAACAGCTCTGTGACCCGGCTGTGATCGTGCGTACCCATCACGATGAGGTCGGCCTTGACGGCGACGGCGTTGTCGAGAATGAAGGAGGCCGGGTGCTGGACTTCGCACATCGTTCTGACGGAGGGAGTCTCAGCCGGCAGCAGGGTGCGGCAGCGCTCGACGGCTTGGCATCCGGCATCGATCCTGGCCTGGCGGAATTCGTCATACCCTTGAAGATTGACGGTCCCGGCCACAAGGGGAGATTGGAGCATGCCGAGTTCCACGCCATGCACGAGCACGACGTCGTCCGGCCGGTAGAGCAGCCCGATTTGTTCTACGGCAGCAAAGGCGTCGTCTGACCAATCTACGCCGGCTACAATTCTCATTGCTGTCTCCCAATCAGAATAGCGGATGCGGTGCCGTGCCGAACGGCAAGACCCGTGGCATTTCGCCGACATTTCCGCGAATGTGCCAGACGCCGGCCTCAAACGCAGAACATGCACGTCTTCGTACCAGCTGTTGTAAGGACATCTTACAGCGCACTCCCCTTGACTGACGAATGTCTTATGACGCTGGTGATGAGGGCGTATGTTCGAGCATGGCCTCCTCGGCCAGATTGAGATATTGAATCACGTCGCGATCCTCCACTTGCGTGAAGTCCACAAAGAAGTTTCCCACGGCCTCGAACGGGTCCGGTGTCATGAGCACCACCAACTCATCCACATGTGGCCGCACTTCACGGATTGTCGACGGGGGTCCGACCGGAATGACCCCCACCAGGCGGCGAGGCTGCACACTGCGAATGGCAAGTGCTGAAGCCAGGAATGTCGAGCCTGTGGCGACGCCGTCGTCAACTAAGAGCATGGTGCGGCCCGTCAGTTGCGGGAGCGGCCGTCCCTGCCGGTATAGGTTCTTGCGTCTGACGATCTCTTTCTCTTGGACATGAATCAACCGCTCCAGTTCATACCGGGATAAGCCGAACGAACTGATAGCCTCTTGATTCAGATGGAGCGATCCCGTTTCAGCCACCGCTCCAATGGCATACTCGGGATTGTCCGGCGCGCCGATCTTGCGCGTCATAAATACATCGAGCGGGAGGTGGAGGGCGAGGCTGAGTTGATAGCCGACCGCCACGCCGCCGCGGGGAAGAGCGAGGATGAGACCACGGGGATCATCACGATACCGCAACAATTCAGCGGCGAGTTGACGGCCTGCCTCTTCACGGTTCTTGAAGGTCACTGACACTCCTTGCTGCTCTCCTTGCCGTGGAGATTCCAGCGGAGCGGCCAACATAGCGTTCCGCAGTCTCTTCGGTCGCTCTGAAGAGACTTTTACCTCGATCGATTCCGGCTTCGCCTTCTCCGATTTGGGCAGGGGCACTTGCGGCGAGCGAATGACCGACTGTGTCGTTCTCGGCCTGAAAGAATCTTCAAGGTACTCCGGCGAATACACCTCCGATTCGAGCCCGCAGCCTCGTACCCACCTGCAGGTTTTTGCTTTGCAACGAACAATGACTCCGACAGACTCCTAATCCTCGATCTTCGATGGCTCGTGATGGAACGCGGAGACCTTTGGTCGAACGAGATCGGCAAAGTCTTTGTACCGTAGCTTGATCGCGCCGATGTAGGTCCCTGCTTCAAACACGATGGACTCGTCTTCCGTCAGGAACTGATCCACATACACTTCCACGCCGTAGAGATTGCCGAACGGCGGCATCGTCCCCACTTGGCAATCGGGGAACAGATTTGCGATTTCTGCTTCCGTTGCCAACCGCACGTCGCGGGCTTCCAAGACATCCCGCAATCGTTTCAAATCTACGCGCCAGTTTGAGGGGAGCACCGTCATCACAAAGTACTGATCGGCCTTCACCACGACGACTTTGGCGACAAGTTTGTCCGACACATGAAGCGTCTGGGCCACGTCGTGGGCGGTATAGGCCTTTGGATGGTTTGCCACTTCATAGGGAATGTTATTGGCATCGAGATAACTCTGGAGTCGTTTCAGTACTGGCATGGCCACCTCCCTCGCTGATAGGTAGACATATAAGTCATGCGCGCATGAGTAGTTTAATCCTTCACATGAGCAAAGGAAATGCCATGAATGTTTGGGGAGCGATCACCCAACAGTGAGAAGAACAGAGGGGTAAGAGCGAGGTGCGCAGAGGATCGAGAAGGCGCTGACTTCCTACTGTTGCATTTCACCACGGTCTCTCTTTATTACCGTGGCAAAAGGCTCCTAGATCGTCTATTTTTCCTTCTAATATCGGTGGTTCCCACGGCACACCTCCTGCTGACTCGTTATATGAAGTTTTATGACCATGAGACTAAACATGCCGCCTTGGAGGGTCCGCCTCTCGGAGAAAGAGAGCAGAGATGTGCTGGCCTATGTGCGGACCCTCGCCATGTGAGGGATAGGATCGATTTCCAGGCTTCTTTTTTCTGCCGGAGGATGGTGTAATACTAGCCAAGGCAGACGGTCGCAGATTAGTAGGCTCTATTTCACACAGAGGAGGTCCCATGTCGCGAATCAAGGAATTTAGAGCGTCGCTCGACAAGAAGTTGGATGCCTTGGAACACCAGGCGCTGGCGCTGGAAGCGCAACTGACCCAGACGAAGGATCAGGCGATGCAACGGCTGGAGCAGCGCAAGCAACAACTGCGGGATCTGCTCAAGCAGGTTCAAGCCGATGTGCAGAAGTCGAAAGAGATGGCAGAACAGGCAAAGACTGAGGTGCAAGCCAAGCTCGAACATCTTCAAGTACAATTGGCCCTCGGCAAGGCGGATGCCCGTGACACGTTTGAGGAACAAAGGGCAAAGACTCTCAAGGCCCTGAACGAGTTCGAATACGTTGCAGAGCAGAAATTGAAAGGAGCCGCGTTCGAATCGGGCAAGGTTTGGGAAGACTTCGTGGATCGGACGAGCACACTCGAAGCCGAGTATGAGGTACTCAAGGACCGGTTTGAAAGCGAGAAAGCCAAGCAGCAAGGTACGCTGGAGTCAAAGAAGGAGGAGCTGCTCGCGAGGTTGGTGTTGTACAAGGACCAGCTCAAGGCCAAGCGTGAGGTGGTGCAAGCCAAGGCCGATGTGTTCGAAACCGACATGCGCCAGGGGCTGGATCAGATTAAAGCAGGGGTGAGGAAGTTGTTCGAATAGAAGAGGAGGCAGGGGAGCGGTCAGGTGCCCTTTTTGCTCGCAGAGCGCGCAATAAAAACGTGCTCACTCGATGCGCGCAGTCAAGGGCAGCCTTGGCCATTCCCCTAGAGAGTGATAGGAAGAATCAGAAAACATTCTTCGACACGCGCAGTTGAGGATCGACCAGGCTACCCTTGAAAGTGAAATGAGGAATTGGACACGCGCAATGGGAGCCCGTTCGGTTTTTCCTGAAGAAATGTCATAGCCAGCAGTGCGTGCAGATCGTGTTGTTCGATTCTTCGCGGCCTGTCCTCAATCCCCTTCGTCGATCAGGACCGAACGTAGTGGGTCTCGGGTACTCTGCTATGATCCGGCAGCCGGATCATATAGCGCCCTCCGGTGTCGAGCGTCACGAGCAACTGTCCATCCCTGCTCAGCCGATCGACTTCGAGAAAAACCTGACCCCACGACAGGTCGGAGAGACTCTTTGCCAACGTATCCAGATCGCACCCATGCATGCGTTGGACTGCTCCAAGAATGCGATCAGTCACAGGTGTATGGGAAGTCATGATCGGTCCTCCCTCCTGATGTCCGGACGTTCACTGCAATTTTAGATAGGACCTCCTGCGGTAAGCGTGGTGATAGGCAGAAAGAATGGCGCTTGCCGGTGTAGAAGTGAAGGGGTTGCGTGAGTTCCGGCGCACGGGATGACGGGCAGAAGCGTGCGGAAGAGACAGCAGCCACCGTCACTGGAACGTCTGGAAGTTATGCTACGCCGATGGAGAGGCTCGGTCAATGGTCTCTCCATCGGCGTAGAGAGCCAGGTTGCTGGGACAGGGAGCTCTAGACCATCCTTCTTGCTCGCGGAACGCGCACGATAAAAAGCGGTCGCCATCAAGAGATTGATCTGCTCCTCCGGGATGAGGCCCGTCGTAGCGAAGGCCTGGTCCTTGATGAAGGTGAAAGCCATAGAGATTTCGTCTTGCCGTACAGGCGCGAAATTGAGAATTCTAGCCGCGTGATTTGGTTGGGAACTGCGAGGCGATGAGGGCGAGTTTTTCTGAGCGGGCTAGGGATTTGATCGTGGCTTCACGTGCGAGCGCCGCTCCTTTAGTGTTCTGATATTCGGCATACCGTACTCTCAATGGGCTCCGGTGTTTCGTGTACTTTGCGCCTCGGCCCGTTCTGTGTTCTTTTAGCCGCCGTTCCAAATTATTGGTGATGCCGGTGTACAGGCTGTTGTCCGAACACTCCAGTATATAAACGATCCAATTCATTATTCCGATTTTACGTTGTCCCAGAGATCGGTTAAATATGTCTCTCGTTGACACCTCATTCATAAGACGATAGCGTTGCTCCCACTGCTCTCCACACTTCGGAGGTTCCCATGACGACTGTGTCAGAGATCGCGCCGGATCTGTTCAGGATTTCCACGTTCGTGAAGGAATTCGACCTGCAGTTCAATCAGTTTCTGGTGCGCGACGAGGAACCGCTGCTGTTTCATACCGGCCCTCGCGCGATGTTTGCTCCGGTGCGGGACGCTGTGGCGACGTTGCTGAATCCGAATGCCATCAAATGGATCGGTTTCAGCCATCTCGAATCGGATGAATGTGGGACGCTGCACGAATGGCAGCAACTTGCGCCGGAGTCCACGGCGGTCTGCAGTCTTGTGGGCAAGTTGGTCAGCATCGATGATTTCATGGCTGTGCGGCCGGCCAAGGGAATGCAGGACGGGGAGGTGCTGACGACCGGTACGTATCGCTTCCGGTTTCTGCATACACCCCATGTGCCGCATTGTTGGGAGGCAGGGCTGCTGTTCGAAGAGACCCATGGCACGCTCTTGTGCTCAGATCTATTTCATCAGAATGGCGATGTTGAGGCGACGACGCACTTGGACGTGCTGGATCGGTGCCGGCAGGTGCTCGCGGAATATCAACAGGGGCCGCTGGCCAACTATATGCCGTACTCGACGCTCACGGCGCCGACGCTCCATCGGCTGGCCGGGTTGCGGCCGAAGACGCTCGCGACGATGCACGGGTCGGCCTATATCGGGGATGGCTCGCGCGCACTTCATGATCTGGCGGCCATGTTTAAGGAGGTTCTGGGCCCGACTTCGTAAGTTTCGGTCGTTCGACTCATTGCTGTGCGATCCGTCACTCAGTATCGCGCCATTCCCTGCCGTTCACATCTGCCCATATTTCATGCATCCCTCGGTGCTCGAACATAGACCATGATGTTTTGTCGCGCAGACCCTGGAGGAATTTCATGTCGGCATCCTTCAGAGTCTTCGGGCGCGGTTTGAGAGCGAGCAATTGGTAGATAGCCTCTCGCTCCTTCGGCGAGGGGCGCACCGGTTTCGAGCCTTCAAGGAACTCCCCTTTTCTTGGCGCCTGGCTCGCCTGTGCCAATTGCATCGGAGTCCGTGAAGTATCTTCAGCGCGCAACACTGATATCGCCGGCGTGACATTCATCGCGAGGGCCACAAGAAGGACAAAGGCACATCTCAAAAAGGATAATCTGTTCATCGCACTCTTAGTCATCCGTTGCCTCATTTTTTGTTGATCGGAGCGAGCGGCTGCCCGTTGTCCGACATACACTTCCAAAATGTAAATCTTGCTCTATCGGTACCGGCAGTGTTGACGATGCCGCCGTTCACAGAGGCCTCGAAATGGCTGCCCGGCACCGAGTGCTCAACTGTTTGTCGCAGAGACCGACCACGCGCTCGAGTTCACGCCGTTGTGCTTCTGAGGGCGCTGGATTGGGCGGGATGGTGTTGAAAGATTTTCTATCGCGTGGCGCGAATGGCTCGGTCGCGTTGGCTGGTAACGAGCTGACACCCAAACAGATGGATGCAGCAAGCGCGATACGTGTGAGGCATTGAGCGGAGATGACGTTCTGCATATGAAGCCGACGATCCTCTTGGTTATCGGCTCCCTGCCGCGCCTTGCCAGAGCATATCGTACCCCAGTTCTTTGGTGTCGGCACACATGCCCGCAAGCGCGGCGAACTTGGTGGTGAAGACCTCATTGGCATGGGATCGCTCGTGGTCTTCGAACGAACGCCAATAGGTGACGATGACATAATGATCGTCGGCGGTCTTGGATTGGGCAAGTGATCCCTCGTTCGAGACGAAGCCGGAGAATTTGAACACCTGCCCGGCGATGAATCCGCCCTTGTCCCCTCCGTACGTTTCCTTGACGACACTGCATAATTCGCCTACGGCCAACTCGACGTCTTCGAATGTGACGTTGGGCTTGAGCCTGACAGTGTTGAACAGCATTTTCGCCCCGAAGGGGAGCGTAATTGGGCCGAACATATCGCCCTCCTAGCCGTGAGTTCTTATGGACACTTCCCCTGCAATCGCCGGTCCGCCGTTCCATCCGTTCTCTCAGGATCGTTCACAGCCGCACGGTGACGGCTTTCACTTCGGTATACAGTTCCAGCGCGTCGTGCCCCATCTCGCGGCCCCACCCGGATTGCTTGTAGCCGCCGAAGGGCAGCGCGGCGTCGAAGATGTTGTAGCAGTTGATCCACACTGACCCTGCACGCAGCTCGGCTGCGATGCGGTGGGCCTTGCCGACATCGCGGGTCCACACCGCCGCTGCCAGGCCGTAGATGGAGTCGTTCGCTGCTTGGAGCGCCTCGCTCAGATCAGTAAACGGCACCGCGCATACCACCGGCCCGAAAATTTCCTCCTGCATGATCTTCATGTTCTGCGTGGTATCGACCAATACGGTCGGCTCCACAAAGTAACCCTTGTTGCCTAGCTTGTGCCCGCCGGCCACTGCCTTGGCGCCCTGGGAAAAGCCCGACTCCAGATAATCGAGCACGCGCCGTTGCTGTTCATCGGACACCAGCGGGCCCATTTGGGTGGCGAGGTCCATGCCGGGCCCGACCTTGATCTTCTTCGCGTCATCAGCGACGCCCGCCACTACCTTGTCGAAGATCCCCTTCTCGATGAAGAGACGAGAGCCTGCGCAACAGCACTGGCCTTGGTTGAAAAAGATCGCGCTTGAGACGCCGGGAATACTTGCCTCCACATCGGCGTCGCTACAGACGATGTTGGGGGACTTCCCTCCGAGCTCCAACGACACTTTCTTAAGATTCCCTGCCGCCGCCTTCAGGATGAGTTTTCCCACTTCGGTGGAGCCGGTGAAGGCCACCTTGTCCACGTCTGGATGTGCCGCCAACGCTGCGCCGGCGGTTTCTCCGTACCCTGGCACGATATTCACCACTCCATCCGGGAATCCTGCCTCGCAGATCAGCTCGCCGAGCCGCAAGGCTGACAGCGGTGTCTGCTCGGCCGGCTTTAGGACGATAGTGCAGCCGGCGGCTAACGCCGGGCCGAGCTTCCATGCCGCCATGAGCAGCGGAAAATTCCAGGGGATGATCTGGGCCACCACGCCGACCGGCTCCCGCAACGTGTAGGCATGATATCGGGCGCCGGGGGTATAGGGCACCGAAATAGGAATCGTGTGGCCTTCGATTTTGGTTGCCCAACCGGCCATGTACCGGAAATGGTCCACCGCCAGCGGCACATCCGCCACGCGGGCCACGCCGACCGGTTTCCCGTTGTCGAGCGATTCCAATTGAGCGAATTCTTCCAGGTGAGATTCGAGAAGTTCGGCGAGTTTCCAGATCAGCCGCCCCCGCTCCGAGGCTGTGAGCATGCGCCACGGGCCGCTCTCGAAGGCTTTCCGCGCAGCGAGGACCGCGTTATGAACATCGACGCTGTTGCCTTCAGCCACGTGGGCCAGGACTTCACCTGTGGCCGGGTTATAGGTCGGGAAAGTTTCCCCCGACGCGGCTTCGAGCCACTTGCCCCCGATCAGCATCTTTCGGGGCGCGCCGACAAAGCTCAATACTTTTTGGTGAGTCGGGATTTCCATCGTTGCCGTGCTCATGGCGTTCCTCCTCTCTGAATGTCTCTAGTGCGGCGATGTCTGATACGCAACTCTGAGGACAGAGACACCCCATTATACATCAATGGGAATACAGCGATGCGTGGGAGAAAGTAGAATGTATGCGGCGACGATCGAGCCGAATGGCCGCTCAGCCGGTCAACATACTGTGTGTGCCAGCCTGGGCCATACATGCTGGCCTCGGCATGCGGGTCCCCTGACGGTCCTCATCTATATGCTGATTAACGTGGGCGCTGCGTTGAGAGTATTCGGGTAGATCACGGGGCTTTCGGCCGACCTCGTATTGGGTCTGGCCGCAGGGAGTTGGAGCGGGGCCTATCTGCTGTTTGCCATGGTCTATGGACCCTTCTTTCTTCGCCCGAGCCTCGACGAGTGATGGGGCGCCGCAACTACTTGGACAGGGTACTCGGTAGATTTAACTTACTGGCCCTATGCGCCTCCAAATCGATCCGTTTCAAGGCGCTGAGTTGATCTGTCAATTCCGCAATCCGTTTATTGCGACTACGAATCCGCCGCTGAAGACTGTGTACTGATAGGTCAGCGTTTTGGGCTGTTTCCCCAGCCCGCAATGTGACAGACGCATTTGCCACACGCTGTTGTCCCAGCCATGTGCGCACCAGCCCTTTCATCACCGCCAAGGCTCCATTGGGCTTGTCGACGGAATCGGGATGGGACGCTCGGATGGCAAGAAAGCGAATCCAGCGCGCGCTTGAATCCGCGAAAGGACCTTTCGGCGCAACGGCGATCGCTTGTTGAAACGAGGCCGTTGCCGCATCTCCATTCTGAAACAAGGCGATCATCGCACGTGTGAAATGCGCCTGATCGCAGGACTTGCGTTGGGCACAAGTATTCAGCAACGCTTCTTGTTCTCGGTGGAGGGATTGCAACATGATTGTGTCGGTTGCATCGGCTTCAAATAATGGCGCAGAGCTCGGCGCCTGCGTGCCGTTCACCATCGCACAGCCCCAGAGCATTCCTGTCATCAAGAGCCCACTTCCATAACGAAGCCACATTGAAATACCCGCTGTTGTATTGGTACTGCGCCGAGGTCTTAATTATTTGCTAGGACAAGCTTAGCAGATGGCGCAGATCTTGACGGATCAGCGGGAGAGGCAAAAATCCAACAAAAACAGGAACATCTTACTTCTCCCCTACCTCGTCGCGCGCAATTCGGGGTCAGCTGAGCTGCCGCTTGCTTACGTGAAGCGGCGCATTTTTCCTCAGCAGCGCTCGTGCAATGAAGCTCAATGCGCCAGTGTCAGCTGGCGATTCATGCTGCGAAGTCTGGGAACTTTTCGTTATGATGGCTTCTATGTTACTTGAGCGGCTGGATTTTACCCCGGCAGCGTTGCTCCGCAACCCACATTTCATGACCGTGCTCCCAGGCCGTTGGCCTCGCCGAGCGCTTCTGACCGGAGTACCGACCGAGTCACGGCTCTTCACCACCGAGTCTCACACCCAGCTGCTTGGATTCTGCCACTGGCAGCCGCACCGCACCGCATGCCAGACCGTGGTGCTCGTCCACGGCCTTGAAGGTTCCAGCGAGTCGCACTATATGCGTGGTATCGCCGCGAAAGCCTATCGTGCAGGGTTCAATGTCATCCGGTTGAACCAGCGTACGTGCGGCGGGACCGAACACCTCACACCGACGCTGTACAACAGCGGCTTGAGTCAGGATTATCGAGTTGTCGTCCATGAATTGGCGCGCGTGGATAGACTCAGTCGCATCTGGCTTGTCGGCTATTCGCTGGGGGGAAATCTCGTTCTGAAAGCAGCCGGAGAAGCCGGCTCGTCAGAAGCAGCGTTGGCCGGCGCAGTCGCGGTCTGCCCGACCATCGATCCAATGCAATGCGCCAAAGCCTTGGAAGCGCCTCGGAACTGGGTCTATCACTATCATTTTTTGACCCAACTCAAGAGGCGCATGCGGCGGAAAGCGAGGCTCTTTCCCGGCAAATGGAATCTCACCGGACTTGACCGCATTCGCATTCTCAGCGAGTTCGACGACCGCTACACAGCTCCGGACGGAGGGTACGCCAGCGGCGCCGACTATTACGAACGCTCAGGCGCATGCCATGTGCTCGACTCCATCGCCGTCCCCACCCTCATCATCACGGCGCAGGACGATCCTTTTATTCCCTACTCTATGTTTACGGTGCCGCTGATTCAGCGCCACCCGAAGATTCGAGTGATCGCGCCTCGCCACGGAGGGCACTGCGGGTTCTTCCACTGGGCGCGGAACGGAGAAGATTCCTACTGGGCGGAGAATCGGATTGTGGATTTCCTGCAGAGGCCGTTTCCTCCGATCTAAGGTCCAACGTTTCAAAACCCACCGGATCGACATTTCCCAGCAAGGCGCGCTTTGTTGCGGTGAACGCATTGCCCTCGTCGAGTGCGGATGACAGTTCAAAGTGCCCGGAGTACTAGGTCTCTGCCGTGCGCGTTGAATCGATTCAATGGGACGAACTCGATCAGGAAGATGAAGTAGAACTGTCGCGCATGCGCCGCCAGTTGATTCTATAGCGACATTTGTTCTATTGGTCGGTGTATATAAGAAGTTCAGATTAGATCACTGGAGTTCTCACATCATGAATTCTTCTCGGACGATCGTCGGTATTTTAGTCGGGGGCGGACCGGCGCCCGGGATCAACAGCGTGATCAGCGCGGTCACGATCCGCAGTATGCTTGGCGGTTGTGAGGTGGTCGGCATCCTTGATGGATTCAAATGGCTCATGGAAGGCAATGTCAGCCAGGCCCGGCCCCTCTCGATCGAAGAGGTGAGTCGCATTCACTTTCGGGGCGGGTCGTATCTGGGCACGTCGCGGGCGAATCCAACAAAGAAGGCCGAGTCTCTCGGTCATGTCATATCGGCCTTAACGAGACTGGGCATCACGCGCCTGGTGACTATCGGGGGAGACGATACGGCCTTCTCATCGCTCAAACTGGAAGAGCAGGTGGCCGGGCGTATTCAGATCGTGCATGTGCCGAAGACCATCGACAATGATCTCGATCTCCCGTATGGCATTCCGACGTTTGGCTTTCAAACGGCCCGGCATGTCGCCGTCGAGATCGTCAAGAATCTCATGGTGGATGCCCACACTACGTTGCGCTGGTACTTTGTCGTGACGATGGGCCGTAAAGCCGGCCATTTGGCCCTCGGGATCGGCAAGGCCGCGGGCGCGACACTCACCATTATTCCTGAGGAATTTCGTGAACGGCCCGTGAGACTCCAGCGCCTGGTGGATCTCGTGATCGGGACGATGGTCAAGCGTCTCAGCGAGGGGCGCTCTGACGGAGTGGTTGTGTTGGCGGAAGGACTGATCGAGATTCTTGATCCGAGAGACCTGGGTGGATTGGATCATGTTGAGCGGGATGAACATGGCCACCTGCGATTGGCAGATGTGGATATCGGCGATGTGCTCCGGCGTGAAGTGACGAAAGGCATGAAAGCCTTGGGACTCGCCACGTCGATCGTCAGTAAGAATGTGGGATATGAACTACGTTGTGCGGACCCGATACCGTTCGATATGGAATACACCCGCGATCTCGGCTATTGCGCGGCGCAGTTCCTTCTCGACGGAGGCACGGCGGCGATGGTGTCGATTCAACATGGGCGGTTTACGCCCATTTTTTTCAAGCAGATGCTGGATCCCGTCAGCGGTCGGGCGAAAGTACGGATGGTGGATATCACGGCGCAGTCGTATCAGATTGCCCGCCAGTACATGATCCGGCTGTCCGACGAAGACTTCAAAGATCCGGTGATACTGGGCCGTTACGCGACTCTCGCGGGAATGTCGCCGGAGGCGTTTCAGGCCAGGTTTCAGCCACTCGCTCGAATGTGATGGATACTCAAACGTAAGGAGGCAGAACATGAATGTACTCGTGGCAACGGATGGATCGAAGTATGGACGATGGGGGCTGAACTGGGCAGCGAAGCTGCCGTTTGTCAAGCCGCCACGAGTAACGGCGTTGCACGTGCTTGATCACACCATGCTCAGTTGGCCGTTTCGGACGCGGCTGGAAATGCAGCGCGTGAAAGCGCGCGCGGCAAAAACTCTCAAAAGGGCGAAACAACAGCTGGCGTCGTTGAACATCAAGGGAACGGCCCAAACTGAGCAAGGGGAGGTCGCGTCGGTCATCTTGAAGCGTGCGCCGGATCGGAACGGACTCCTGGTGGTGGGCACGAAAGGTCTCAACGCCCTCGACCGGTTCCTGCTCGGCAGCGTGTCCACGAAAATCATCGAACATGCGCCCTGTCCGGTGCTCGTCGTCAAGGGTGAGGCGGTCTCGTTACGGCGGATCATATTGGCGACAGATGGATCGGCTGCGTCAGCCAAGGCTCTGGAGTTTGTCCTGAACACATTTCAGCCGGATCGATCCAGCGGCGATACCGAGCGGGCGCCGATTCATGTGAGCGTGATCCATGTGAGGGTACCGAGTCCGCTGGCTCCCGTCACAGTTAAATCGACGATCCCGTGGATCAAATATCCAGGGTTGAAGGAGGTCGGGAGCAAGTTGGTCGAACAGAGTGTGGAGAAGCTGATTCAGGCGGGATTTTCAGCCGAGCCGCTACGTCCGATCGGGAAGCCTGCAGAACGGATCATGGAGGCGGCTTCCAAACATCATGCTGATCTGATCGTGATGGGGGCCAAGGGGCTGGGCGCCATTGACCGGTTTCTCCTCGGGAGCGTGTCAACACGTGTGGTGCAGCACGCGAAGGGTGCCGTGCTCGTCGTTCGATAGTGAGCGAGAACTATCGGGGAGTCCCGAACAGTTGTTCTTGTAACCGAGGCTGAGAGCGGGGTATGATAGTGTCAAGCGTCTGAGCTGGTCGTAACCACCAGCGGAACCGCCTCAAGATCAACGGATTTATTGACAATCACGTCATCCTCGTATTTACTTAAAGACGCTGTGGTAACGATCCATTCATATTCCTCCATTCTTGTCTTCGCACTGCTGCTCTGCACCCTATTCCCGGCCGCGCAGATCGGGTGGTCTTTCAATACCCTATGCGGCTCGATCGGCGATACTGGGAGTGGGCAAGCTTGTGATTTCAGCGACGCCGGGAAAGCAACCGATTCCGAGGACGATTCGCCGCAAGAGGTGCCGGACGGCCACGTTGTTTCTCGCGTGAGCGTGTCCGATTGTGAGTCAAGCTGTTTTCATGCCTCAATGGTTGAGACTCCTCCGTCCACCCTGCTAATCTCCCAGCTGATTCATCCTCCGACCGCACGCAGTTAAAGTAGCCTCGACGGCCTGTTTCGTCTTTGACCTCGATAGAACAAGCTCATCGTGACTCCGAAGGAGGCAGCACATGCCGACTCGTCTTTGGAATTATGTTGTACTAACAACTGTGTTGGTTGCAGTGGTGATGAGTGGGATTCTGATGTCGCCTTTGGCCCATGCAAAAGACGAGATGCGCACGTTCGACCTCGACCGTATTCTCGACCTCGCGCTGGAACGGAATCCGGCGATCGCAAGCGCCCGGAGCGTGATCGAACAGAATGAGGGCATGCGGACCCAAGCTGGCGCCTACCTCAATCCCACGGTCGGCTACCAGACGGCGAATGGATTAATTCGCGACCCCAGCAACGGGGACAATAAGATCGAGCATAACATCACCGTGTATCAGCCGGTGGAATACCCTGGCATGCGGGCAGCTCGTCAGGACGCGGCAGCCGCTGGTCTGGCCAGTGCGACGGTCGGCCTCGATGTAGCCAAGCTCAATCTGATTGCGGAGGTAAAGCAGGGATTCTACGAACTGCTGTTGGCGGAACGGACGGTAGACCTTCTTCAACAGAACCTGGAGATCGTTCAGGAAGTGGCGCGTATTGTCAAAGCTCGCGTCCGAACCGGCGAAGGACCTCAATTCGAAGCGGTGAAGGCAGAAGTGGAGGTACTCAAAGCCAAGCAAGAGATGACGAAAGCCAAGAATGTCGTGCGCGTGAAACTTGTCGGATTGGACACCTTGACGTCGGGGGCCCTGGGGTCTCGGTACAAGGTGCAAGGAGACTTCCGGATGCTCCGTGATCATTTGGATGCCGAGCAGCTGGCTGCGCGGGACCCCGCGCAACATCCCATTCTGCAGCGCCATGGGAAATTGGTGGAGCAGGCGGAGTTCACCGTCTCCAAGGAGAGGCAGGGCCGTGTGCCGAACGTGACCCTGTGGGGCGGGTTTGCCAGAGAAATAGGCCGCGAGGCGGTGTTGGGGGGCCTGAGTGTGCCGACGCCTGTATGGTATCAGCAGCAAGGGCACATTGCGACAGCGCTCGGTAGCCAACGAAAAGAAGAGGCTGAGCTGATTCGCGCCAGGAACGACATACTTCGTGCCATCAATCAACATGCTCGCGAGGCGGAAACGGCGCAAGATCAGATTCTCGTCTACGAGGAAGGGCTCATCAAGCAAGCGCAAGAAGCGCTTCGCATCGCCCAATTGAGCTTCCGCCAGGGCGCCTCCAGCCTCCTGGATGTTCTCGATGCTCAACGGGTCCAGCGCCAGATCACCGTGGATTACAATCAGGCGCGATTCGAACTCTCACTGGCGCTCACGCGGTTTGAGCGCGCCGTGGGCGGCCCACTCTAAAATTTCGAAGGGGACAGATGAGAGGCATAGTCATTTTTTCTGCTCAATCTTCAAATCGATGCGAACATCATGCGCGCCTGCGAAACCGCCTGAGCGCGACCGGTACGGTCTTCTTCAGCGTGCTGCTGCTGGCCTCTTTCACCGGCTGTGACCGCGATCCGGCTCCGGCGGTAGAGCCTGTGCAGAAACGTTCAGCGGAGGAGGCGCGTCTTGTTCGGTTCCCGCTGGATGAAGTCGCCCGGTCCGGTGTGACGGTGGAGCCAGCCGCTCGGACGTTATTCCGCACCTATCGTACCTTTCCCGGCGTCGTACGGCCGAACGAAAATGCGTTGGCAAACATCACGACTCTCGTGCGCGGTCGGGTGGCCGAGGTCCACGCCGATTTGGGACAGATGGTCAAGGCCAAGCAGGTATTGGCAGTGCTCCATAGCGGTGATCTCGGACTCGCACAGTCGGCCTATCTAAAAGCTCGCGCACGGCGGCATGTGGCGGAGCAGGCCTATCAGCGCGCGCAGTTTCTTTACAAAGAGAAAGTCATCGGCCAGGCGGAGGCGCAGCGCCGGGAAGGTGAAATGATCAGCATCCGTGCCGAGGCCCAGGAGGCGCTTGAAGGGCTCCGGCTGCTGGGCATGGACGACAAAGAAATCAGGTCCCTGGAGCGAACTCAAACGATCCGCTCGCAGGTTCCTATTGTGGCTCCCTTTGCCGGCCGAGTGATCGCGCGGGATCTCACCAAAGGAGAGCTGGTCGAAACGACTCATAAATTGTTTGCGGTGGCTGATCTCTCGACGGTCTGGGTGGTGGCGAATGTATCGGAAAAAGACGTTTCCTATGTGCAGCGCGCAACTACCGTCCCGAATCAGTCGGTTGAGGTCTCTGTTGCGGCGTATCCCGACGATATGTTCAAGGGGACCGTCGCATATGTCGGTGACGTACTAGACACGGCGACGCGGACCATGCAGGTACGCCTTGTCCTGGATAATTCCAGCGGACGTCTGAAGCCGGAAATGTTTGCCACGATCCGGGTCTTGTCCGAACCGGCCGCGGATGTTCTGGTGATTCCCGAAGCAGCCGTTCAAAGCGATCAGAGCCGCAGCTTCGTATTTGTGCAGCAGGAGGCCGGGATTTTTGAAGCGCGGACCATTCGATTGGGTGACAGGAACGGGACCTTTGCCGAGGTCCTCGACGGGTTGCGGGAAGGGGAAATGGTCGTCAAGGAAGGAGCCTTTATCTTGAAATCCGAGCTGTTGAAGCCCAAAGACTGAACATGGTCGACAAACTCATTGAGTTCTCTCTGCGCCGTCCCTTATTGATCCTCGCGTTCGCCGGCCTTCTGACCCTTCTGGGGCTCTATTCCTTCCGCACGATTCCGATCGACGCGTTTCCCGATGTGACGAGCGTGCTCGTGCAAGTCATCACGAAAGCGCCCGGCCTATCCCCCGAAGAAGTCGAACGGCTGGTGACCTTTCCTATCGAACAACAAGTTACCGGTGTTCCGCATCTGACGGAACTGCGCTCGCTCACCAAAGTCGGACTGTCGTTGATTACGGTGGTGTTCGACGATCAGATGGACATCAATCTGGCCCGCCAACTCGTGCTCGAACGGCTGATCGAAGTGCGGGAGAATCTGCCGCCCGGCTCTGAACCGATGATGGCGCCCAACAGCACCGGACTGGGAGAGGTGTATCAGTATTATCTGGAAGGCCCTTCGCGTGCCGGTTTGGACGCCGATGGAGTGGAGCGTGAATTGATCGAACAGCGCACGGTGCAGGACTGGATCATCCGGCCGTTGCTCAAGGCTGTCCCAGAAGTGATCGACGTCAACTCGCAAGGCGGGTATGTGAAACAGTACCAGGTGCTCATCGAGCCGGAACTCCTGCGCAAGTACGATCTCTCGCTGGACGAGGTGTTCGCTTCCGTGGCCAACAACAATGCGAACGCCGCAGGCAACATACTGGAGAAGCATGCCGAAAAGTACATCGTTCGCGGCGCGGGGCTGATTCAGAAGTTAAGCGACATCGAGGACATCGTCGTCAAGGAAGCGGGTGGTACTCCCGTGCACGTCCGCGACGTCGCCCGGGTTCAGATCGGCCATGCCATTCGTCATGGCGCTGTCGTCCTGAACGGTGAGCGTGAGGTGGTGGCAGGGATCGTGCTCATGCTGCGCGGTGGAAACGCCCGCGACGTTGTAGAAGGACTCAAGGCCAAGATCGCCGAGATACAAGAGAAGGGCCTGCTGCCGGCTGGATGGCGGATCGTTACCTTTTACGATCGCATCGAATTGATCTCCGCCGCGTTGAAGACCGTCTATAAGGCGTTGGGCGAGGGGATTCTTCTGGTGGTGATCGTACTGTTTGTGTTTCTGGGGGACACCAGGAGCGCTTTGATCGTGGTGGCGACGCTCACTCTGACGCCGCTCGTGACATTCTTCGTGATGGATCAATCTGATCTCACGGCAAATCTGATGTCGTTGGGCGGGCTGGCCATCGCCATCGGCATGATGGTAGACGCGTCCGTGGTGCTGGTGGAAAATATTCACCGACACCTGTCGGATCCTCGCCATCAAGGTCTTCCCCGGCTGTCCGTCATTCTCAATGCCGCTCGAGAGGTTGCCCGCCCCGTGGTCTTCGGCATCATCATCATCGTCATCGTGTTTATGCCGATCCTCTCTTTCCAAGGCATGGAAGGCAAAATGTTCAAGCCGATGGCCTACACCATCATGATTGCCCTGATGGTGTCGCTCGTTCTGTCGGTCACCCTCTCGCCGGTCCTGTGTTTACTGACTCTGCGGGCAGGGCACAACGATCCCGATCCCTTGGTGCTCCGATGGGCGAAGCGCGCCTATCTTCCTATGCTGCGATGGGCGTTAGGACATCGGACGGTGGTTCTGACATCCACCGGACTCCTGCTGGCTGGCAGCATCGCGCTCTTTCCATTTTTGGGAGGGGAATTTGTCCCTATTCTGAATGAAGGCACAATGTCTCCGCTCACGATCCGCTTGCCGAGCATTTCGTTGGAGCAATCGATCAAGATCGAAAGCGATGTGGAGCGGGCGGTGCTGGAGTTTCCCGAAGTCAAAATGATTGTGTCAAAAATCGGACGCACGGAATTGGGGAACGATCCGCAAGAGCCCAACGAAAGCGATGCGGTTGCGGTCTTGCGTCCAATCGATGAGTGGACGACGGCTTCCACCATGGCGGAGTTGAAAGAGAAAGTCCGCGAGCGGCTGGCACGAGTGCCCGGCGCGAACTTTCTGATCAGTCAGCCGATTCAGCAACGGGTGGACGAATTGATTTCAGGAGTGCGCGCGGAGGCGACCGTCAAAATATTCGGATCCAACCTGGATGAGTTGCGCCGCACGGGGGATGAGATCGCCGGCATTCTCAGCACGGTTCGGGGTGTCAAGGATTTAAAAGTAGAGCAACTCTTCGGCCAGCCGTACATCACGATCGATATCGACCGTGGCAAGATCGCCCGACACGGCATCAATGTCGCGGATGTGCGAGAGGTCATCGTCACTGCGATCGGAGGAGAAACCGCAACCCGGGTGTACGAAGAACATCGACGGTTCGGTTTGGTTGTGCGGTTTCCAGAACAGTATCGGAACAGTATCGAGACCATCGGGAATATTCGATTGACTTCCGGCGGCGGAGCCTACATTCCACTCAGCGATCTCGGCACCATCCGGATGCACGAGGGGCCGGGACGTATCAACCGCGAAAGCCTCCAGCGGTACCTGCCGGTCAGTTTCAATACTCACGGACGGGACATCGAGAGTATTGTGACTGAGGCGCAGCAGCGGATCTCACGGGAGGTTCGGCTCCCGGAGGGGTACACACTCGTCTGGGGCGGATCGTTCGAAAATATGCAACGGGCGATGGCCCGCATCCAGATTATTGTTCCACTCACCATCGGCGTGATCTTCTTGCTCCTGTTTTCATCGTTCTCCTCTCTCAAACAGGCGGCGCTGATCATTTGTAATCTTCCGTTTGCGCTCATCGGCGGAATTGTCGCCTTATGGATAACAGGGGAATATGTGAGCGTGCCGGCCTCAGTCGGATTCATCAATCTGTTCGGGGTGGCCGTACTGAACGGCATTGTGCTGGTGTCCTACATGAATTCGCTTCGCCGCCAGGAGGGCATGGGTGTGCAGCAGGCGGTGTTGTCCGGCTGCGTGATGCGTCTCCGGCCCGTTTTGATGACGGCGCTGGTCGCGTTGCTGGGATTGGTGCCGCTCGCCCTTTCCCAAGGGATCGGGTCGGAAGTTCAGAAGCCTCTGGCCGTCGTGGTGATCGGAGGACTGGTCAGTTCAACATTCTTGACGCTGATTGTGTTGCCGGTGCTCTACAAGTGGATCGAAGAGCGAACCGCCGCTCCAACTCCTTCAACGAGTATTACCCCACACGGTCATTGATCACTGGGACACAGCGGTACGAACAGCTCAGTCGTCACCTAACGGATGCCGGCAAGATGGGCGATGATGAGTCTCGCATCGGCGACAGGATTTGTTGTGAAAGGAGCGGCCTTTTGACGAGTGATCGGGGTGCTCAGCCGCTCGGCCGCATGGCGGATAGAAAGAGGGAAGGACATATCCTGTTGAATACAGCGGAGATGCGCCATCGCATCCCCGTGCCGTCCCGGAACGGAGAACTGCGCTAACCACACTTCAGTGGCGCGGGCCACAGCGCGTCGAGCGCAGACTCGCGCCCTTCCATGATTGCCGTCTTGCTGCGCGGCCTGGGCTGCCGTCATTTCTTGTTCGATCAGTGCTGCCGGTGTCATCGGACGAGGCCCTTCCGATATCTGAATCCTTGTAAGGTGAGCCTCTGGCCATTGTGATCAATTGGAGATAATATCCGCAAGTTGCCCGCCTGAACCTTGGGAGGGTTTGTTTGTGGTTTGTCTGGTCTATTCGGTTTGTCTCGTTTGTTTGGTTGAATAAGATGAGATCAATGAACCAGCTGCTGAGCGTTGACGTATCGAGAGGAGCGAGAAGACAGCATGGCAGACAGCACGATTAGAGGACAGCGAACGAGCGCGGCGGCGCAAAAGAGGGCACTGTCGGTGCGTCGGGGGAAGAAGTCCACGGCGGCGTCCGCCGCGATCCTGATTCTGTCAGGCTCCACGCCGCTCCGTCGAAGGAAATCCGCCGAGACGTTGGCCGAGTCCCTGCGCGTAGAATTGTTCAGAGTGGATGTGTCGGCGGTAGTGAGCCAATACATCGGTGAGACAGAGAAGAATCTGAACGATGTATTCGATAAAGCGGAAGCCAGCGGCGCGATTCTCTTCTTCGATGAAGCAGACGCGCTGTTCGGAGCGCGCGGTACAGTCAAGGATGCCCATGACCGATTCACGAACGCGGAAGCGGCTCATTTTTTCCAGCGCATTGAGAGTCATAACGGAATTGTCATTCTCACGGCCAATGGAAAGGAACGCATTGAGCAGGCCTTTCCTTCTCAGACGCAGGCGGTCATCCTGGTGGGGACGATGGGAGCCGGACGGGTGAGGAAGATGCAAGTGTAGTAGATTCCGTCACGCAAACAAGAAAGACCAATCGGTTCTTGCGCGTCACGCGCCGGGGCTTCTGGCGTCGGCGGAATTATTCAGCGTCCGGCCAGCTCGAGTTCGGCGTTTCTGATCTCCATATGCCAGCCATGCGCCGGCCATTGCGCCGAAGATAATGCTCAGCATGTCCAGAATATGTTTATACCAGCCGTCCGGAGCGAGGCCGGGGTCTGTCGTTGCAGCTTCAAACAAGACGAAGCCTAAGAAGCCTAAGGCGGCGACGGATACGAGAGAGGCGGCAATGATCGCGACCTGCTTGTGATAGTTCGGCGCGAGGTAGATGATCGCTCCCACGAGGGAAGCCGCGGCAATCGTTCTTGTGATGAAGATAATGTATGTGCCGATGATGAGCACCCCGTCCATATCCGGCGCTTCCCAAAACTCATCGACACGGTCGAACCCATGGATAATGCCGAACGCGATGCCAATAGAATGGTTCGCTGCGTACCACAGCATGATGCCTGCCGGAACCGCGATGGCCCATCGAAGGATATTCATTGCTGGATTATTGCGCATGCGTTGATACCGGTATCGATGTTATGTATTGGTTCTCCAGAAGGCGGCGGCGCCAGCGAAGTCCCTATCATATAACTGGTACAAACCGAGAACGCAATCAGAACCATGCGACTCGTGGGGTTACCCTCTCTGAGGATTGACACAGGTTTTATCCAAGATTGAAAGGAACACATGAAAAGCCATCGCACCGATCTAAAAAATATCGCTCGGCGCGCCATGGTCGAACGAGGCCTCTTGCCGGATTTTTCTTCCGAGGCGATGGTTGAGCTTGCCCGCATACAAGCAGCTGCTACAGACCGGCACGCGGGCATGCGTGACTTAACGGGGTTACTCTGGGCGTCGATCGACAACGACGACTCCCGAGACCTAGACCAACTCACTGTGGCTGAACCTCATCCTGATCGGTCTGTCTCAATCCTGGTTGCGATTGCCGATGTGGACGCGCTAGTTACGAAGGAGTCTGCCTTGGATGTTCATGCCAAGCACAATACGACGTCGGTCTATACGGCCGGTGGTATGTTCCCCATGCTGCCGGAAAAACTGTCGACCGATCTGACGTCTCTCGGCGAAGGGCAAGACCGTCTCGCGATCGTGGTGGAGATGGCGATTGCAGAGGATGGGATGGTTCTCAGCTCGACGCTCTTTCGGGCGTTGGTCCGCAACCATGCGAAGCTGGCCTATAACAACATCGCAGCTTGGCTTGCAGGGGAGGCGCCTGTGCCTGATCGGGTCAAGGCTGTCTCCGGCCTCGATGCGCAACTCCGCCTCCAAGACCAGGTTGCGCAGCGGCTCAAGACCCGACGACATGAACAGGGAGCGCTGAGTCTTGAAACGATTGAACCACGAGCTGTGTTTGAGGGTGAGGTGCTGACCGATCTCAGGGTCGAGCAGAAGAATCGCGCCAAGGAACTGATTGAAGATTTTATGATCGCGGCCAATCAGGCGACGGCGTCCTATTTGAAGGGAAAGGGCATGCCTTCCTTCCGCCGCATCCTGCGGTCTCCCGAACGCTGGCAGCGGATTGTTGAGGTAGCCGTACGCTGGGGCGAGTGCTTACCTTCTGAGCCGGACGCGCGTGCGCTCGAAGGGTTCCTCGTTGCGCGTCGGAAGGCCGATCCCCTCAGATTTCCCGATCTTTCCCTAGCTATCGTAAAGCTCATCGGCAGAGGCGAGTATGTATTGGATCAGTCGAAGGATGGCGCTCCTGAACATTTCGGGCTTGCCGTGAAGGGGTACACCCACTCCACGGCTCCAAACCGGCGCTTCCCCGATCTCATCACCCAGCGGCTGATCAAAGCGGCATTGGCCAGCGCGGCAACGCCGTACCGTCCGGAAGAACTGAAGTATCTGGCCGACCACTGTACCGAGCAAGAGGCCGGCGCAGAAAAAGTCGAACGACAGCTCCGCAAATCCGCCGCCGCTTTATTGCTCGAATCGCGGATTGGACAGCGTTTAGACGCCATCGTGACGGGTGCATCGGACAGAGGGACATGGGTCCGGCTTCTTGAGCCGCCAGTCGAAGGGAGACTGGTCACAGGTGAGCGTGGCCTCGATGTCGGTGACAAGGTACAGGTAGAGCTTATGAGCACAGACGTCGAACGAGGGTACATCGACTTCGTCAGGGTTGGATTGTGAGGAACTCGCCATCCTCTGGTTTGTCTGGCTCAGGGAATGACATAAACCAGCCTGTCTTTCTACCTCACGCGCTTGCGATCGGCATGTGTTCTTCTGCCCGCCTTTCCGGCGTCTCCAAGCTAGTGCGACCCAGAGTGCCGTTTCGATAGTCTGACAAGAGTATCCTTGCCGCTTTATCTCGGTCTATTCCGCCGCTGCTTTTGGTCAGCAGGCAGCCGCGCTTCTTGCCGATGGCGTCGATCAGGCTCGTACTCGTCAGTCCCTCCACAGCAAAACCGTAGCGGGCTGTGAGTCGGGCAGGATAGCGCGAAAGCAGAATCGCAGCGAGAAATTCGGCGACCGCTTCGTCGTCGACGACCGTGTGGCCCACTGCGTTGATCGTCGCGAGTAGGAAGCCTACGTGAGGGTCTTTGATGGTTCCCCACAACAGTCCGGGTGAGTCGGTGATGGCCATGTGGTCGTTCAGTTTGTGTCGCTGCTGGACTTTGGTCACGGCTGGTTCGTCGCCCACGCGAGCGACGCGGCGTTTGAGGAGCATGTTCATCAGGGTCGATTTGCCGACGTTAGGGACTCCCATAATCAGCATGCGCAGCGGCTTCGCGCTGCTGTTGCGATGCGGAGCGAGCGGCTGGCAGAGCCTGGGTATCTTGGAGGCATCGCCTGTATGGATACAGGACAGGGCTACTGCGTTGATGCCCTGTTGTTGGTTGAACAGGTCGAGCCAGGCCCGAGTGACGGCGGGATCGGCAAGATCGGCCTTGTTGAGGACTTTCAAGCTAGGCCGCTGGCGAGCCAGGCGCAGTTCCTCGATCAGCGGATTGGAGCTGGCGTTCGGGATGCGTGCATCCAACACTTCAACGATGACATCGATGACCTCCATCGTCTTGGCGGCTTCTTTGCGCGCCGTATTCATGTGACCCGGGAACCACTGGATGGACATGGGGGGACAGGCTTTCTGGCAAAAATGAATTGTACTCTAGCAGGATGCTGAAGAGGCTGCCAGGGTAAGGAGACCATTTTTTAGTTTGTTTGGTCTGTCTCGTTGATCTGGTTTGTTTTGTTTATCTGGTTGATTTGGTTCATCTGGTAGTTTCATTCAACCAGATAAACGAGACAAACAAAACAAACCAGATCAACCAGTTTCCTCGTTATCGCAGGAGTTCACGGCCGTGGGGGGTGGTGAGATCTTGGTCGGGGCCAAGGGGGACGATACGGGTCGGATTGATGTCGTCGTGGGTGATGTAGTAGTGGCGCTTGATGTGGTCGAAGTTGACGGTGCCGGCGATGCCGTCGGTCTGATAGAGGTCTTTGAGGTAATTGAAGAGGTTGGGGTAGTCGATGATTCGCCGGAGGTTGCACTTGAAATGACCGTGGTAGACGGCGTCGAATCGCACGAGCGTGACGAACAGGCGCCAGTCGGTTTCGACGAATTGTGAACCGAAGAGGTAGCGTTGGCGCATCAGCCGGGCCTCGAGTTGATCGAGGGCCTCGAAGAGGCGCCACACGGCCTGCTCATAGGCCTGTTGCGATGTGGCGAACCCCGCGCGATAGACCCCGTCGTTCACATTCTCGTAGATGAAGGTATTGAGGTCGTCGATCTCTTTCCTGATTCCGTCCTGATACAGATCGATCCTGCTCTCGGAGAAGCGATTGAATTCACCGTTGAACATGCGCATGAGGTCGTCGTCGGAATTGGTGACGATGCGCTTGGTCACCGTATCCCACAACACAGGGACGGTGAACCGTCCCCGATAGTTTGGATCGGTGGACTTGTAGACCTGGCTGAGGAACTGAAAGCCGTTAATGGGATCGAGCGAATGGCCAGGCCCTTCGCGGAATGCCCAGCCCCGCTCGTCGCGGATCGGGTCCACGACCGTCATGCCGATGACCTGTTCGAGTTTCTTGAGTTTTCGTACAATGATCGTCCGATGCGCCCAGGGGCAGGCCCAGGAGACATAGAGATGGTAGCGGCCCTTCGCCGCCGGATAACCGGAACTACCATTCGCGGTCACCCAGTCCCGAAAGATATCCGGCTGCCTCGTGAAGGCTCCTTCGACACTCTGTTCGTCTGGAAATTGCGCTTGAATCGTCATCGCCGCACTCCTGCTTTCTCCTACCGTACCACATTGAAGGGGATGGTAGGGCTGATCTGGTTAGTTCCCTGTGCTCGCGCAACGCGCGGCCTCAGAAGGATGGGGAGGGAGCGGCCAGGTGCCCTTCTTGCTCGCAGAACGCGCACGATGAAACGGTGCTCGTTCTGCGCGCAGTGAAGGGCAGCCTCGGCCGCTCCCTTTAAGAGAGGGGCCGAGGTATAAGAAGTCAGAAGGCCTTCGCCTGGGCTAATGGCACGTCTCGGCGTGCCAGTGGGTGGGCGGGTAAGAAAGTTGCGCGCAGTGGGGGACTAATCCAGGCCAGCCCTTGAGAGGAAGGTATGTAAGAGATTGGAAAGGAGAGGGAACAGCCGGACCAACCTTCTTGCTCGCCGAGGTCGCACAATCAGAATGTGCTCCCTCGATGCGCGTCTGTACGGATTGACCGAGACAATCCTGAAAAGTAGAATGTAGGAATATTCTTCACCGGAGAACGGCTGTAAGCAGATGAGAGGATATCCCGCGGGATCTTGTAACTACAGTATCCATTCAGCTGGTTCAAACAAGGAGGTTGTGATGCAGATGTTGGGTCGTATCGTGTTCATGGGATTAGGGATTGTGTTAGCGGGCTGTCTTAGCGGGACGACAGTCTTCGCAGAGGAGAAACCAGCGGCTAAATCAGCAGAAGACGGCACGAAGATTATCATTACCTCCCCCAAGGACGGAGATGAAGTCGACGACACCTTTGAGCTGAAGTACGAGTTGACCAAGGGCTCCGAAGCCACGCATGTTCACGTGTATGTGGACGGTCAGTATCAGAAGGGCTTTGCCGGGCAGCTGAAGGGGCTCAGCAAGGGCGATCACAAGATCACCGTGAAAGCTGCCACGAAGGACCACGATCTGGTCACGGCCAGCCACACGATCACCGTCGAAGTGGAATAGAGTTCCTTCCCGCCATCCGCAAGGCCGGCAGCGCCTCGTTCACAAGAGGCGCTGCGGCGCCAGGTTCTCACAAACTGGCTCCATCACTCCGTACGAGCCGTCCCGTTCGCACGGCAGAATGTTCTTCTCCCGACAGCGCCGGATAACAAGTAAAGCGGAAAGGAGCGGCAGGACGCACTTCCTGCCTGCTGCTGCCGCACAATTCGAAAGAATGTGCTTCCGTGAAGCGCGTCCGGCGGATTGACTGAGACAATTCTGAAAAGTAAAATACGCAATGATTGTCTGCCGGAGAACGATTGGTCATTAGATGAGAGGATACCCGGCGAGGATCGTACACTGCAGTGTCTATTCAGCTGGTTCACACAAGGAGGTTGCGATGCAGATGATGGGACGTATCGGGGTTATGGGATTAGGGATCGCGTTAGCGGGCGCGCTCGTTGGAGCACCAGTCTTCGCAGGGGATAAGCCGGCTAAAGCACCGGTCGAGGACGGGTCGAAGTTGATGATTACGTCTCCCAAGGACGGGGACAAGGTCAGCGACACCTTCGAGGTGAAGTACGACTTGACGAAGGGCTCTCAGGCAACGCATGTCCATGCGTACGTGGATGGAGAGTATCAGAAGGGTTTCTCCGGGGAGATCAAGAGCCTGAACAGAGGGACGCATAAGGTCACCATCACCGGCGCCACAAAGGACCACGATCCTGTCGTGGCCAGCCATAGCATCACCGTCGACGTGCAATAAGACCAGCCATTTTCTCGACCACGAGGGCCTCGTTCACAAGAGGCCCTCGTGTCTTGGATTTCCCAAGCGGTTTCCACTCCTTCCCCGCATAGACCCAGCAAAGAATTGTGCAGACAGGAGAGAGTTACGGCATCGGTTTTTGGGGCGTCTGCGGATTGTGCAGAGGGACTCCGATCTTCAACAGTCGCGTCAGTAATGGAATCGCCGTTCCCTGCATGACGACGGACGTGAGAGCGATAAAAAACACCATATGGAAGATCGTATCTGCCTTCTCAAGCCCGGCCACTAAAGGGAACGTAGCCAAGATGATCGGCACAGCCCCACGGAGCCCTGCCCAGGCTACAAGCGTCTGTTCTCGAAGGGACATCGGCGAAAAAGCCAGCGCCGCGTGGACACTTGCAGGGCGGGCGACGAAGATCAAGAACAGGGAAATCAGGAGGCCTACCCCGGCGATCGGCAGGAGCCTTACCGGAAATACTTGGAGCCCCAGCGCCAAAAACATGGTGACCTGCATCAGCCAGGCCAGCCCGTCGTGAAAACGCAAGACGCTCTGCTGGTGAGTAAACGGTTTTCGCTGCATGACGAGCCCCGCCAGGTAGACGGCAAGAAAGCCACTCCCGTCCAGATAGTCGGTCAGGCCGTAGGTCAGCAGCGCCAGCGCGACCGACAGCACCGGATAAATGCCCTCCAACTCCAAGTCGAGCGCATTGAACAATCGCCGCATGATCTCGCCCATCGCAATGCCAATCGCCGCGCCCACGCCCATTTGCATCACAAAGAATAGGACAAGTTCCTCAAAAGAGGTCGAGGGTTCCGTCAACAGTCGAATCAGCGCGATCGTCAGCACGACGGCCATCGGATCGTTGCTGCCGGATTCAAATTCGAGCAATTGGATCAATCGCCGAGGGATCTTGGTCTTCCGCGCCCGTAGCACCATGAAGACGGCTGCAGCATCGGTGGACGACACAATGGCGCCGAGCAAGAGGCCTTCCAGGAATGTGAATCCCTGGATCCAGGCGACAAACATTCCCATGAGCAGCGCCGTGACCAGAACCCCGATGGTCGAGAGCGACAGTCCTTGCCATACGATGGGACGCACCGCCGACCACTCCGTGTCCAATCCACCCGAAAACAGAATCAAGACGAGCGCCGTGATTCCCAGCGACCGCACCAGAGACGGATTGTCGAACGAGAGGCCGCCGAGCCCGTCGGACCCCGCGAGCATCCCGATGGCGAGGAACAAGACCAGTGAGGGGATGCCAAATCGATTCGAGAGCTTGATCGTCAAAATGCTCAGGATGACGAGCGTGGAGAAAATGATGAAGATCACATCAATGGAAGTCGGCATTGTGCTGGTATCTCTCGAGGTTGTTCACCGAGATATCTGATGCGGTCTATAGCATAGACGACCGGATCACGCTAGCTACCAAATGAGGCAAAGAGCTGTTACCTGGGCAAATAGCGAGGGTGGGGGCACACTGAAGGTGTGTTATTTCAGCAGCTGTGTGGAGGGTTCGCTTTGGGGCAAGGGTTTGTCGCGCGCAAAGTCGTCCCCGTTGTCCCCATCTATTGTGTTAACGTGAGTGTAAAAATTGATCGACCCCACAGACGTGAGTTTCGATGGCTTTGATCGAGTACCTCGTCTGACAAGTGGGGTCGAGGTGGTAGGAGTAGAGGGTGCGTATAGCTCTGCTATTGATCATTGTCGGTATGGTCATTTTTGGCCCACAACTATGGACCAGGCGGGTGTTTGCTCAGCACAGCGCGCCCCGCCCTGACTATCCGGGAACTGGGGCAGAGTTAGCGCGGCACCTACTTGATCGACTCGACATGAAACATGTCAAGGTGGAGATGACTGAGATGGGCGACCATTACGATCCTGAGACCAAAACGGTCCGCCTGACGCCCGATAAATTCACAGAGAGATCTCTCACCGCCGTTACCGTAGCCGCTCACGAGGTTGGGCATGCCGTTCAAGACCAGATTGGCTATCAGCCCCTTGCGGAGCGCACGCGGCTTGTGCGAGTCGCGCAGGGGGCTGAAAAGCTCGGAGGGATAGTGATGATGGGCATTCCCATCGCGGCGGCAATAGCTCAAACCCCTCTGGCAGGCGTGTTTGTCCTGGTTGCCGGGATGGCAACGATGGGGATCTCTACGCTTGTGCACCTTGTCACGCTTCCAGTCGAGTGGGACGCCAGCTTCAGGCGCGCATTGCCGCTACTTCAGCAAAGAAACTATCTGTCGCCTGAAGACGAACAGGGGGCCCGCCGCATCCTCACCGCGGCTGCGCTGACCTATGTGGCGGCTTCCCTGGCGAGTCTGTTGAACCTGTGGCGGTGGATCGCCTTCCTGCGTCGATAGGCCGAAGGTACTGTCACGGAATGTTCTCAGGAGGGTTCTGCGCATGGCCAGGAGCCTGTCCTGGCACTTGCGAACACGCTCAGAGGTGCTGAGCGCCTAGATGATATTTTCACTCAGTGAATCCAGATTTCTGATATTGAAGACATTAGGAATGACGGATTGACCAGGATCAGATGACTTGGAAGGGGTCGCGGGTATTGGCGGCAACCAATTCACCGCAGGCAGTACAGTGATAGTTGTCCGTCAAATAATCGTCATTGTCGTGCTCCAATTCCAGGTGCAGATGCCTGCAAGGTGGATTATCTCCCTCTGCCCACTTCTCGCGTAATGCAGCAGCTTGCGCTTTCGTCATGATACTCGCCTCCATTGTCTAATGACATTATCCAACCACTAATTATCTAACATGTTGGTCGACGAGATCAACAGAGGTCTTTTCCTGCCTCACTAGATGTCTGCTGCTTCAAAGCTTTGCTCAATATCGGACCTCGTGAGAGACACGGAAATTGAGATCTCCTTGGGTCATGACAGAGATTCCAAGAAGCTTCTGACGGTTGACACTTGTCACGGTAGAACGTAGCCTCTCTCCGTTTCAGCTTCAGCCTGAAACGCGAACTGGAACTTATCGCTGACCATGGATTGGTTGTGGCTGCTTGGCTTGGTTGTTCTCCTCATTGTTGGGGCTATTGCTGCGTTTTATTCGTATGCGTTTGTGACTCGAACGCGGAAGGAGTTCCACGCGGAGCAACCCGATCTTCGTATCACCAACATGGCTGCGATGAGCTCAGGGAATATCCTCACTATTTTCCCGGAACTCGAGAACGTGGGTGGAGGTGTGGCGTTCGACTGTCTTCTGCACATGGGTGGGTGGGAAGGTAGTTTCGCTGTGAAGAAAGTCTATCCGCGCGGCCCTCGGTACCAGAAGCACGTGGCGTCTATCGTATTGGGCCCGGATGCGCCGGTCCGCGCAAAGCCTATTAACAATGGCTATATCCGGCTGCGGTATCTCGATCGCTGGGGGCAAAAGTACGATTGTTGGTATCAGGTTGCCCAAGTCGAAACCGGGGAAACTCCGCACTACAATGTTCAAATCGATTTGAAGGATCCTCAGTTGAACGAGCCTCATCCATCATTCTGGGAGATGCGGAAGTTGCTTCGCACGGCTCCTCTGTACGAGTGATCGGACGGTGCCTCGATCCGTTCAGGCGTATCGTGGTCCGAGGAAGGGGAAAGGGCTCAGGTTGTCGGTTGAGGCAGGCCATTTTCGACGCGGCTGTCGCGGTCATTGGAAGAGCGGCGCAAGCCACGGGTACACGTCGAGCGTGAGCCGCAAGCCATACGTTGGTCCATTGTCCTTCCGGTTGACCATATCGTTCCAGCTCTCGAAGGCCACGTTCCGATATCGAATCGCCGCAAGGGAGACAAACCGTTCTTCAAGGGGATGACCCTGGAAGTCGACGAAGAGTCCCGAGTCCAGGCTGATTCCGGTCTCAATCTCAAATTTTGGAAGAGGGCATTCATTATAGAGGCCCCAGCTCAGTGAAGTCTGGACAATGTAATTCTGCGGAGCGACTTGTTGAAAGGCCGCTCCGGAGTATGCCTGCGCTATCCGGCCCATGGCTGACCATCGAAACCCACGAACGATATCAGCCTCAAGATGGTTCGCCCCACTCCATCCAAGCAGCGATACGACAGAAGAGCCGATCTCGGCCCCACGGATTCCCGTTCGGGCGAAGACCTGTTAATACAGAGAACCGGTCGAGCCGCCGACTCCCACGAAGACTTTCTTCGGTTGAGTGAGAAGCGGAAGCCACCGTGTCATCGAGCCATCGACCATAAAATCGAATTCATCACGGGTCTGGCGAATAGGGACCTTGGGTATTCCAAAGATCGTGTCATGAATAAATTCATTCTGGAGGTAGCAGGTCGGCTGTTCTCCTGTCGGCCCCGCTCCGATCGTGATGTTTGTGCTCCAGCCTTCGAATCGATTCCAATGTTCAGTCCAACTCGCCGTCCCAAAGTTGATGCCCATCGTTTCGCGAATAGGGTTGTATTGCTCTCCTTCGCGGTTGAATTCAGTGAAGTGATTTCCTGTATATCCGAGTTCAAGTTTTGAATAGGCGTCTGGATATGCGAGCCCGCCCCAATGGGCAGTAGGACTCGGGGACTCCGCCGGCGCCAAGTCCACGATTCCACAAAGGATCAGGAGAAAGACGATCCAAGCGAGTCCGTGCCGCGGGGCACTGGGTCTGGACTTCACGCCTTTCTCGTATTCGATTGGTGCATTCGTTTTCCTCGATGTCGAAGAGTTCTCACAGGTGCGGTTCAATGTTTTCTTGTCGCCCGACTCGATCCTTGCACCTTTTCCCATTGAGTTCCAGCAATTCAATGCATAAGCTGATACGTATGGAGGTGAAGTCGGGGCAAAATGTTCCGATTCGAGGGGATTCAGAGCAGCCGGGCATGGGGAGAGATTTTTCGGGCGTATTGTCGCAGGTTCAGCTAGAGTCGTATTGGGTCCACGAATAAGAGTGAGATGACGGATCCTGACCGGCGCGCATGACTCACGAGAGTGTGCGAATATGAGGGTTTGAGTTTCCTTTTATGCCTCACAAACAGATCGTCATTATCGGGGGCGGGTTCGGAGGTCTGGCGGCTGCGCAATCGTTGCGTGATGCCGACGTGGTGCTCATTGACCGCACCAATCATCACCTCTTTCAACCGTTGCTCTATCAGGTGGCCACCTCTGCGCTGTCTCCTGGCGATATTGCGTGGCCGTTACGCACGATCTTTCGTCGGCGCCCGCATGTTCGTGTGGTCATGGATGAAGTCTTGTCCATCGATCGTGCGGCGCGTCTCGTGCGATTGCGGCTTGGCACGCCGATCGCGTTCGACGCTCTCATCGTCGCACCCGGATCGCGGCACTCGTATTTCGGGCACGACGCGTGGGAGCAGTCCGCGCCAGGGCTCAAGACCCTAGCCGACGCGGTCCACCTTCGGGAGAAGATGTTGCTGGCATTTGAGGAGGCCGAACGACGACGCATCGCCACCGGCACAGGGGATCGACTCATTTTCGTGATTGTAGGAGGAGGCCCTACCGGTGTGGAGTTGGCCGGCGCGCTGGCGGAGATCGGACGGAAGGCGATGGGGCCTGATTTTCCGAACTTGCGTCTCGATGATCTCGCCATTCTGCTCGTGGAAGGCGGCCCTCGCATTTTGCCAGGGTTCGCTCCTGATCTATCGGCAAAAGCGGCGGCTGCGCTCGAACGCAAGGGTGTCACGATCAAACTCAACAGCCCGGTGAGTGAGATACAGGCCGATGGCCTGGTGATTGGCGGAGAATTCGTTCGTTCGGCGAATATCATCTGGGCGGCGGGCAACAAGGCGTCGCCGCTTCTGAACTCACTCGCAGCGTTCCAGGACGGGTCCGGTCGGATTAAGGTTCAACAGGATCTGACGATTCCGGGGGACCCCTGGGTTTTTGTCATCGGCGATGCCGCACATTGTGCAGATCCGGGCGGGAACCCTCTGCCTGGAATAGCCCCCGTTGCCGTCCAGCAGGGCCGTTACGCTGCCACCCTCATTCGTGAGGAGACTGCTCCGGACCAGCGCCGCCCGTTTGTCTATGCGGATCGAGGTATGCTGGCGACTATCGGACGCGCACAAGCTGTGGCCCAGTTCGGCCTCTTTCGCCTATCCGGACTGAGCGCCTGGTTGGTGTGGTGCGCGGTACATATCTTCTTACTGATCGAGTTCCGCAGTCGCGTGCGGGTGATGTCGGAATGGATCTGGTACTACCTCACATTCAAGCCTGGGGCGAGAATCGTCTATATGCAGACTCGTCAGGCGAGCGAAGAGGAGGGGCGTTATCGCCGCACTCCCCGGAGTTTGATTCGAGGGAGTGAATCGACCCGGAAAGATTGATGTAGATCTACAGCGCGTCACCTGCCGCACATCGTCTCAACCTCGTCCCTAGATAGGCCATTGATCTCCCACGAGAATCCTCTTACTCTAATAGCTGGATTCATGAGTACGGCGGTCATTGTCTGTTGCGGGCGACTGAATTCATCTCCGTTACATTCGGTTGAAGGAGACCCATTATGGCAATTCACGGTTTAGCGGGCAGACGTGTATCTCATCTTATTCTTGCTGTTGCAGCAACCGCTATGGTTGGGATAGGAGTGGGAGTCGGGGGTAGCGATACGGCCTCTGCCTATGAAGTATGGCTGACTGATCAATCCGATACGGCGAAAGAAAGCGGTGGGTTTCTCTACATCTATGACGGTGCGGCGCTTGCGGCAAACCCTGCTGTGGCAAAACCGGCCGTCACAATCGATCTTTCCGGCGAGATCAACACGTTTTGCGAAGCGGCGACCAAGAAGCCGGTTCGGCGCCCGCATATGTTGTTCTTCAACAAGGACCAAGATCATGCGATCCTTTCTTTCCTAAGCGGCCATGTGCTTTTTATGGATGCCAAGACGCGTAAGCCGGAGGCCTGCTTATCGATGGGGAAGAATGTCCATGCAGCCTGGCCGACGCCCAATCAGAAGATGGCAATTGCGGCAAATATCATCGAAAAGAAATTTGTCCGTATTTGGACCGACTATGCCGCCCACACATTCAGCTTCGATCCTGAGAAGGACGTGGTGAATCTTGCCTTGTTGGAAGGTGGAGAACGCCCGGATACTTCGCCGATATGCCCGATCACGGAGTCATCCAGTCGCTATGCGTTTGTGACGTTGCGTGGCGGTGGGCTGTTCGTATTCGATGTCACCACGACGCCGATGAGCCTGGTGGCCACACTCAACAACAATGAGATCCATCCTGCAGGCTGTGGCGGTATTCAGGTCGATGAGACGATGTATGTCAATTCCGGCGGGGGTTGGCCGGTGGCGCCTCTTTCCTATGATGTGTATGCCCTCGATCTGTCCAAGCTTCCAAAATCTGTTTCAGCCAAATTGGTGTCTCAACGGGATGATCAATTTGCCGACTCCCACGGGATGGCCGCAGTCGGACGGTATGTCTGGAGTGCTGACCGAGCAGGAAACAATATCGAGATTATCGATACGCTCTCAAACTTGAGTGTGGGCTCGATCGATTTGGTGACGGATGGGAACAAGGACCCAGCCCCTGATCTCTTGGACAACGCGCCGGACGGCCAGTATATGTTCGTCAGCCTGCGTGGTTCTACCCCGCTTACAGGGAATGACAAGATGGCGCACAATGCCAAAGGGACGATTCCCGGCGTCGGCGTCATTCACGTGGATGGTGGAGGGAAGGTCGGTCACTATAAGGGACAGGCGATCGTCACGAATATGAAGGAGGAAAAAGAAACGGCGGACCCTCACGGGATCGCCGTCCGGAAATAAGGTCGCGCTTGGGGAACATTGCGAGGCTGCGGTGTTGTGGCCGCGGCCTCGCATCGTCGTAACCCATCATCACGTACCCCTCGAAGACATCGATAGTTCGCTCACCTCGGAGACCACAGCATGTCCTTGACCACCTACAATAATGTGGCGGTTCCTTCGTTCATGTATGGCACGGCATGGAAAAAAGAGGCGACCACGCAACTGGTGCAGCTAGCCGTGGCAGCCGGCTTCACGGCCATCGACACGGCCAACCAGCTGATCCATTATCAGGAAGCCCTGGTGGGGGATGCCCTGCTTGCCCTCGCGCAGCAAGGGGTCACGCGCGATCGCCTCTTTCTTCAAACGAAGTTTACGCCGACGAATGGCCAGGACCATCGCACCCCCTACGATGCCTCGGCCAATCTCACCACCCAGGTGACCCAGTCTTTCGACAGCTCACTGGCTCACTTGCACACCGACTATCTCGACTCCTATGTCTTGCACGGCCCTTATCAGCGACGTGGGTTAGGAGATGCGGATCAGGAAGTATGGGCTGCCATCGAAGGACTCTATCAATCCGGGAAAACAAAAATGATCGGCATCAGCAATGTAACCGCCGAGCAACTCACCCAGCTCTGTGCCCAAGCGGCGGTGAAACCCATGATGGTGCAAAACCGCTGTTATGCCGCGTTCGGATGGGACAAGGAGGTGCGGGAGATCTGCCGGGCTCATGGCATCATCTATCAAGGCTTTTCGTTGTTGACTGCCAATCGAGAGGTCTTTGTCGAGCCAGCCGTTCGAGCCATCGCCCAACGGCTAGAGGTTGGGCTTGCGCAAGTCGTTTTTCGGTTTGCGATGCAGATCGGAATGCTTCCCTTGACCGGCACCACGAAACCACAACATATGAAAGAGGACCTCCAGGCGGAACAGTTCACCCTCACGGCTGAAGACATGCAGGTGATCGAAACGATCGGGATGTAGATTATAGTTCTGAAGCATTCTGGGTGGAGACTAAGCCGGGCTGTGGAAAATGGTGGCGATATGAAAGTGCCACGCAGGATGCTCAAAAAGACCGTCCAGCAAGGCCGCAGCCGATGAAAGCACCGGAGGCGTAGCCTCTTGGCTACGTTGAGGATGCTTTCGAGGTGAGAACGAAGCTGACGATCTTTTTCAGAATCCTGCTATGAAGGGAGTTCGATGAGCCGGAGGGTATAGAGATATTGATAGAGCCCCTTATGTTCCATCAGTTCCGCATGGGTGCCGGTTTCCACGAGGCGCCCTTTATTGAGAACGAGGATCCGATCGGCTCGTTGAATCGTCGTCAAGCGGTGGGCGATCACAAAGGTCGTTCGGCCTTTCATGAGTCGTTCCAGCGCCTCCTGGATGAGTCGCTCAGATTCACTGTCGAGAGCAGAGGTGGCTTCATCCAACAGCAAGATTTGCGGGTTTTTCACGACGGCTCTGGCGATGGCAATGCGCTGCCGCTGTCCGCCTGACACATTGATTCCCTTTTCTCCCACAATAGTCTGATACTGGTCCGGGAAACTCATGATGAAGTCGTGGGCATGGGCTGCACGGCTTGCTGCCACCACTTCTTCCTGAGAAGCCTTCTCGTTTCCGTAGCGGATATTGTCGAGAATCGTCCCGCCGAACAAGATCGTCTCTTGCGGAACCAGCGCGATCTGTCGATACCAACTGTCCATGGTGACGTGGCGGAGATCGTGCCCGTCAATGGTGATGTGCCCCTCCGTCGGATCGTAGAAACGGTGGAGCAAGTTCATCACGGTCGTTTTTCCGGCCCCTGTCGGGCCGACGATGGCGACCAATTCGCCCGGCTTCGCATCGAACGACACGTCCATCAAGACCGGCTGGCGTGGATCGTAAGCAAAGCTGATATGGTCAACTCGGATATGTCCTGAGACGGAGGGCAGTGTCGTGGCCGTGGAGGAGTCGCTCACCTCGGATCTTGTATCGAGAATTTCGAACACCCGTTGGGTCGCCCCCTGCGCTTCCCTGATCTGCGCGAACACGCGGGCAGCGGAACTGAAGGGACCGACCAGAATTCCGGCAAAAAGGACAAAGGCAAAGAGATCGCCGGGTGACACACTTCCATCGATGACCTGGCGTCCCCCATACCACAACACCGCTGCCGCCGCCGAGAAGGTGAGGAAGCTGATGACGGGAATAAACACTGCCATGACGCCGGCCTTGCGCATCGTCAACGCAAGAGTCTGTTCGACTTGCGTCGCAAACCTGGTTTCTTCGCGCTGTGTTTGGACGAAGGATTTCACGATACGGATGCCGGAGATCACTTCTTCAATCAGAGTACTCATCGCGGCGGTATGGTCCTGAATCGAGGTCGAGAGAGATTTCAACTTTCGGCCGAAGAGCTTGGCGACAAGGACGAGCAACGGAAGCAGAACCAGGATCAAAAGGCAGAGCCGCCAATTCATCATTAGCAAGAACGCGATCCCTCCGACGAAAGTCACGAGCTGTTTCGCGCTGTCGATCGGTGTTTCGGTAACGACTGACTGGATAACCGTTACATCGTTCATGAGCCGTGAGAGGAGTTCGCCGGTTCGCCGGCGCGCAAAGAAGCTCACCGATAAGGTATGGAGATGCCCAAAGAGATGCCGGCGAAAGTCGGCGATGATGCGCTGCGAAATCCATGCGGTCAGATAGCTATGGCCCATCGAACAAAATCCCTGCAGGATGACGAGCCCGAGAAAGATGGTGATCATGTCCGTCATTCTGGACTGATCGTGCTGCACGGTAATGATGTCCCATAGAGAGCCGGCCAGCCGCAGCAGGGCCAGATTGATGGCGGCGACCCCCATGACCAGCAGGCCCGCCAATACCATGCGGGGCAGGTAGGGCCTCAGGAAAGGAAGAAATCGTGAAAAGGTGGACATGGTGAAGGCGATCTTAGAGGAGGTGGCTACAAAAAACCAAGGGAGCGCGCCCGAGGGGGTAAGCCGGAGGTGTTATTGAGAGCTATAGTTGTGCGATGGACTCGATCAGGTTTTTGTTGATAGCCACGAAGTCCGAGCGATCCTTCTCATTGATGACCACATCGGTGAGGCTGATAAAGAGACGCTGCTCTTCGTTGATCGCATCGGACACACGGTTTCGCATGGGAGGAATGAGGAAGTCGCCAACGTAGACACAGTTCACAGTCCGGACGCGGATGCGAACCTTCTTGCCTTCGGGCATGGACCTCTCCTCCCCTATCTCGGGTGAAGCCTAGCTTTTACGACGTTCGAACTTTTGACGCCGGCGCAGCTTCTTGTACTTGTGCTTGCGCATTTTTTTTCGGCGTTTTTTGAGCACACTGGACATGCGTTATCTCTCCTGCAAGGGGCGCAGTGTAGAAGTTTCCACGCCAAATTGCAAGCTCATCGGCGGATTAAATCGATCATGATTGGGCTGAGAGCGAAAGCCCTGGGACCACGATGCGGCGCGGATTGGCTCGCGGGCTGCTTGACCTGCCTGATGCTCGTTCCTATATACTGCCACCACGATGCATTCATACAAATTCCTACTGTCTCCGGTTTTGCTCCTGCTCGGTTCGCTATTGTTGATCGGCGTCGGCTGTGGGGGCAAGACGATTCAATATCCCGAAGATCACGAACGGTATCTCCGTATCGATCAGGCGGTCGAATCGCTTCGTCAAGCGTATGTGAGGAAAGATTCGTCCGATCTGGCCTCGCTCATGATGCCGATCGACCAACTTGACAGATTGCGGGAAGAAGCGCAGAGCGATTTCGACACGTTTATCGCTATCACGCTGGACTTTGCGATTGAGCGCATTATGATCGATGGGGATAACGTCGATGTCTTTGTGCATTGGCAAGGGCTGTGGAAAAAAAATGTAGACGATCCAGGCCTCCGTCAGCGAGGCCATACGAAATTGCAGTGGGTTGGTACACAGTCGATTCTGTTGCGCGGGGTTCAAGGCGACGTTCCTTTCGGTATGAAGTCTCGGCAGGCCGCGATCGATCCCACCCTTTCTCCCAAGAAGAAGTAGTCTATGCCGTCCCGTCGATCTCATGATTCGCTACAGGCCGATTTTTTGGTCATCGGAAGCGGGGTCGCCGGTCTTCGTGCAGCGCTGGAATTGAGTCGTGCCGGACGTGTCATGGTGCTGACGAAAGGGCATCCGCTTCAGAGCAGTTCGATCCATGCCCAGGGTGGGGTCGCGGTGGCAATGAGTGAAGAAGACGATGTGTCCATCCATCTAACCGACACGCTCAAAGCGGGTCATGGGCTCTGCCGGAAGGAAGCCGTGCGGGTTCTCGTGGAAGAAGGACCTGAGCGGATTCAAGAATTGATCGGGTGGGGGGCCAAGTTCGATAAAATCGGCGGCAAGTTTGCGTTCGCTCGGGAGGCTGCCCATAGCCGAAGCCGTATCCTGCGGGCACGAGGAGATGCGACAGGGAACGAGATGGTACGCGTGTTGATCGCCGAGGTGAATCGTCAAGCGCGTATTCAGCGGTTGGATCATCACTTTACCGTGGATCTCGTCGTAGACGATGGGCGTTGCTGTGGGGCGACTGTGCTGGATGAAGGGTCTGGTCGCCAGTTCGTGCTGCCGACTCGCGCAGTCGTGTTGACGACTGGTGGGGCCGGGCAGATTTATGCGAGGACGACTAATCCTCCGAATGCCACGGGTGATGGGATGGCCATGGCGCTGCGCGCTGGCGCGGTGCTTCAAGATATGGAGTTTGTACAATTCCATCCCACTGCGCTGTATTTGCCGTCGAGTCCGCCATTCTTGCTCTCGGAAGCGATGCGCGGAGAGGGTGCGCAGCTGCGCAACAATAAGGGGGCCCTCTTCATGCAGCGGTATCACCCGATGGGAGCATTAGCACCAAGAGATATCGTATCGCGGGCAATCTTGGCGGAGATGGCGGCGACGAAAGCGCGTCATGTCTATCTTGATGTCACCCATTTGGGTGCAGAGTTTGTAAAGCGGCGCTTCCCAACTATTTATGCAACTTGCCTCCGCTATGATATCGATATCACGGAGGAATGGATCCCTGTGTCTCCTAGCGCGCATTATATGATGGGCGGGGTCTTGACCGATCTGAACGGTGCGACGACGGTTCCAGGGCTCTTTGCCGCCGGAGAAGTGGCTTGTAGCGGTGTGCATGGAGCGAATCGTCTAGCAAGCAATTCCTTGCTCGAAGGATTGGTATTCGGTGCGCGTGCGGCATCGGCAGCCGTGGCGTTTGCCGGTCGACATGAACCGCTCGCACTGTCGTCTCAGGAGGCCACGCTTCGCGCGGGTCAGTTCGGCGCGCTGGAGGATGCAGAAAAGTTGCGTAGCTCTCTCAGGCGGACGATGTGGGGACAGGTCGGCGTCATTCGATCTGGGGAGTCGCTTATCCGGGCTTGTGCGCAACTGTCACGGTGGGCACAACTCGTGACTCAACCGTTTGCCAGCCGAGCTGCGCTGGAAGTGAAAAACATGGTGCAGGTGGCGCAATGCGTCGCGGAAGCGGCACTGTGGCGAGAGAACAGTGTCGGAGCCCATTACCGGTCTGATTTTCCGGAGGCCAAACGGGCTGGCTGGCAGCAGCATAGTCGTCTGTCGAGCGGGGAAGTGGTCAGCGAAGAGAAAGCTCAGAAGAAATCACGGGGGTTGCTGTTGTCTCTTCGGGGGCGTATCGGCTGACCGGGCGTTCCACGATCACGCCATCGCGGACGAGGAAGGTGCGGTAGTACCGGAGGACTTTTCTGACGTACTGCCTGGTTTCATCGAACGGGGGAAGCGCCTGATAGCGGTCGACGGCGTTCTCTCCGGCATTATAGGCCGCCAGGGCCAGTGGTAAATTCCCATGGAAACGATCGAGCAGCTGGCGTAAGTACTTCGTTCCTCCACCCACATTATCATCCGGATCGTACATATCCCGCACATCCAGGCGCATGGCAGTCTGTGGCATCAGTTGCATGAGACCGATCGCGCCGGAGCGCGAAACTGCCCGTGGATCGAAGTCGGATTCAGCTTTGATGACGGCTCGGATCAACGCAGGATGGAGTTGATGTAGCGAAGAATGTCGACGAATGACGGGTTCGAGCTCCCGTTCGGACAAGGTGGCGTGAAATCGGCTGGATTCGATCTCAATTTTTCGATAGCGCGAATCCGATGGGACATTGGTGAGGGAGATCGAGCCGTCTCTCCCGACAAACTGATAAATTTCAGCTGCAGTCGTTGACACGAAAAAAGCCGGCGAGCCGATCCCCACGATTCCCGTTGTGACGAGTCCAATGGCTGCGAGCCGCCTGAGGGATGTCGTTAATTGAAAAAAGGTGTAGTGCATGGTTGCAACGATATCAGTCTGTCACTGGGTGTCAAGAAAATGCAGGTCTTGTGCCTGGGGGTCAGTAATAAATAGTGCGGAAAAACAACGGGGTCTGTGGGAGTGTGGAACGACTAGGGCTCGAGAAAACGTATTCGGTTGGCAATAAATAGTCTGTGGAGTTCCTGGGTGAGAGTCCCTGGTGTTCCATTCCCCACCTGGTTCCCGTCCACCATGGTGACGGGCATCACTTCCATACTCGTGTTGGTGAGAAAACACTCATCTGCCTTATGGATTTTCTCGATTCCGAAATGTCCTTCGTCGATGGGGACCCGCGCTTCTCGAGCGAGACTGAGTACAATGTCGCGCGTGACTCCATCTAGCAGCCCGCAGGCAAGTGCCGGGGTGCAGAGCCGTCCCGTTTGGACGAAAAAGAGATTACTGACGGTGCATTCCGTCAAATGTGATTTCCAGTTGAGCAGGATGCTGTCGAAGGCACCGGCCGCGATCGCCTCCCGCTTGGCGAGGATATTATTTAAAAAGTTTGTGGCCTTGATCTGAGGCGAAAGGGCGCTTGGTAGGTTCCGTCTCGTTTTGGCAACGATCAGGCTCACGCCGGTTCGATATTGTTCGGGTGTAGGGGGATGGAGGGGTTTGGCCATGATAACGACCGTGGGGGTAGGGCACAGGGCTGGATCGAGACCAATGTCTCCGGCTCCTCGTGAAATCGTAATTCTCAAATAGGCGTCTTGCTGCGCATTGCCGATGTTATTTCGTGCCATCGATTCGTGAAGGAGATCCGGCCACGTGAGCTCGGGAATGGGGATCGTCAGGCCGATCGCGTCCGCAGACCGTCGAAGCCGGGCAAGATGCTGGTCCCGCATGAATATTCGGCTCCCGTAGGAGCGAATCGTTTCATAGACGCCGTCGCCGTATAGGAATCCATGGTCGAAGACAGAGATGACCGCCTCCTCATCCTTTACGAACCGATCATTGAGGTAAATCCACATCGTGAGATCTATTGCAGCGCGCTGAAGAACGCCTGGGCCTTCTGGAGTGTTTCCTCGTATTCCTTGACCGGATCGGAGTCGGCGACAATCCCGGCGCCGACCTGCAAGTATCCCTTCCCTCTGCACCACACCAAAGTTCGAATCACGATATTGAGGTCGAGGTTGCCGTGCCAGCCGATGTACCCAAATGATCCGGTATAGGGGCCTCGGCGTACTGGCTCCAGCTCCTCAATAATTTCCATACAGCGGATTTTTGGCACACCCGTGATGGTGCCTCCGGGAAATAATGCCTGAATCAGGTTGAAGGGTGTAGCCTCCGGTCTCAAGGCGCCGCTGATATTGGAGACGATGTGGCTGACGTGGGAGTACTGCTCAATGGTCATAAATTCATCGACCCGCACGCTGCCGAATTGACAGACGCGACCCAGGTCGTTCCGTTCGAGATCGACGAGCATAAGGTGTTCTGAGCGCTCTTTTTCATTCGCGAGTAATTCAGCGATGAGCCGTTGATCGTCACGGGCGTCCAGCCCGCGCGGTCTGGTTCCGGCAATCGGGCGCGTGTCTGCCCACCGGTCTTGCAGGCGAACTAACCGTTCGGGCGAGGAACTGACCAGCGTGACGTCGTCGAAGTGCATGAGCCCTGAGAATGGCGAGGGGTTCACGGTTTGAAGACGTCGATAGAGCTCCTGCTCGTAGAGCTGTCGGTCTGTGCCATCGATGTATGTGCTGGGAGGCTGCAGGGTAAATCGATGCGACAGGTTGGCTTGGTAGATGTCGCCTGCCACAATATATTTCTGGCAGCGCCGGACCCGATCTAGGTATGTGTTCCGAGTTTGGTCTGGGTGAAACACCATCTGATCGAGAGACGGAACATGTGTGAGGGGAGCGGGCCTTCCGCTCAATCTGGCTTCCCACTCGGCCAGCCGATCTAAACCCTCGCGATAGAGTTTCTCTCGGGGCTCTCCGAGAAACCGTTCCATGGGTGGACAAAAAATGATCTGTAGACGATCGGTTTGATGATCGACGGCGGCGACGATGTCGTACAGACCGAATTGCAGATAAGGCAGCTGCAGATCGTCTTTGGCCATGGACGGAAGCGTTTCGAATTCACGCACGAGGTCGTAGCTGAGGTACCCGACGGCCCCGCCCCAAAAATGGGGCAATCCTGGAAGAGGCTCTATTTGGGGCGCAGCGAATAGGTGGCAGAGGCTCCCGAATGGATCGTGCGAGAAGTGTTCATGTCCTTCACGGGTACGAAGGGTGGCCTGTCCTCGTCGCCCGGTCAACACGGAAAATGGGTCGCTTCCTAGAAATGAAAAATGATTTCCACTGTCGGTGCCTCTCCCGCTGTCGAGTAGGAAAGATGGCTGAGAGGGAGATGCAATCAGACGGTATAACTCGAAGGGAGTCTTCCCTTGTCCTTCCACCGTGAGGACCAGGGGCTGTGGAGGCCCACCAAGAAACAATGGTTGAGAAAAACGAGTCATGGGTGAATGAGTATCGCTCTATATGTGGACGGCAATCACTATACCCCACCGGTTCGGCTGTGTCACAGCGTCTAGTCTGCTTGACAATTTCACAGTGATTCTGCTTGAATTGCGCGCCCGCCATCGGCAGAGTCTTTGCTTTATATGCTGCATTGCCTCTCCTCCGTGGGTATGACATGCCCCCTTCACAAGATCCATTGTACGCCGGGCTTGGCCAAGCGGTCCGGGTCGCAACAGATTTGGTCGCTGCGCTGATTGTTGGAGGAGGGTTGGGGTGGGTGTGCGATACGTACCTTTTTGATTCTTCCCCCTGGGGGATGGTCGTCGGTCTTGTGTTGGGGGCTGTGGCTGGGGTCAGGAATGCGTATCGGTCGGTGCAGCGGTGGCCGAAGACGTAACAATTTTCACTAGACGAAACATATAGAGCACCATGGAAGAAAGCCCGCTTCATCCCTTCGAACTTCACGAGTGGATACCGATCTCGCTCGGCGGATTCGATATTTCCGTCAACAAGGCCGTTGTCATGATGTGGGTTGTCGTCTCCCTGGCGGCGGTGTTCATGGTGATCGCAGGATCGGCGCGCAAACTGGTGCCCGGCAAGTTACAGAGCGTGGCGGAGCTCATGGTGGACTTTATTCGCAGCATGATCCTCGATACGATGGGCAAAGGGGGGATGCGATTTTTCCCGCTCATCGCCACTCTCTTTCTCTTTATTCTCTTCTGCAATCTTCTCGGGTTGATCCCCGGCAGCTACACCGTGACGAGTCAGATTATTGTGACGGCTGTGTTCTCCTGCGTGGTATACGGGATCAGTCTGATCATGGGATTTCTGATCCATGGAATCAAGTTCTTGGGCATTCTCATCCCACCCGGTACGCCTGGGTGGCTGCTGCCGTTAATGATACCGATCGAGTTGATGAGTCAGTTGGCGCGGCCCATTTCACTGGCCGTTCGGTTATTTGCGAATATGACGGCTGGTCACGTGATTCTCGGGGTCCTGTTCGGCATGGCGATCAGCGGCGGATTGTTGATAGGGTGGTTGCCCTTTGCATTTACGGTTGCAATATACGGATTGGAAGTCGGTATCGCGTTCATTCAGGCCTATATTTTCACCATATTGACCTGCGTCTATATTGGGGACGCATTTCATTTACATAGCCATGATGAGCATGCGCACTGACAGACTGCCGAAAGGCCGTCCAGGAGCGTTTTCATCCGCCCGTCGGCTCATCGACATATTCTCACCCTGTGCTTCAAGGTATTCGCGTCCTGCGGCCTTGCTGGGAGATATGTTGAGCAGTCTGTTCGGGCGTACAGTGAGTTTTCATTAAAGGAGGATAGACAAACAATGGATTTAGGAGCAGCAGGATTGATAGGCATGGGCTGTGCCGCAGCAGGGTTTGCCGGAGCCGGTGTAGGGATCGGCTACATTTTCGGGAAAGTGATTGAAGTGGTGGCGCGCCAGCCGGAAGCGGAAGCTCGTGTCACAAAGTATATGTGGATCGGATTTGCCCTGGTGGAAGCCATCGCGTTGTATGGGCTGGTTGTGGTGTTCATTATTATGGGGCTCCGCAAGGGGTAGCGAGGTAAGAGAAAGAAATGGATACTCCACGATTATCCCCTCACACATCCACTCAGGGGAGTTCACATGCCGCAGTTTGAATCTCACTTTTTTTCTTCTCTAATTTTTTGGGAAATCGTGTCGTTCGCGATTCTCTTATTCGTGCTCTACAAGTTTGCCTTTCCCGGCATCTTGAGTGTATTGGAAGAGCGGGAAAAGAAAATTAAGGACAGTCTCGATCAAGCCGAGCGTCACCGGTCAGAGGCAGAACGGAAGCTCAAAGAGTATGAGGCCAAGCTGAACATGGCCTCAAAAGATGCGGAAGGTATTTTGACTGCTGCAAAGGAACGGGCGCAACGGCTCATGGAAGAAAATGAGCAGCGGATGACGACTGAAGCTGAGCGGATCAAGGGCGATGCGACCCGTGAAATCGACCATGAACGCCGCAAGGCGATTCAGGATATTCGCGCTCAAACGACCGAATTGGCCCTGATGGTCGCGGAGAAAGTTGTGCAGCGAAGTCTGAATGAGGCGGATCACAGAAAATTTGCGGACGAGGCGCTTGAGGCGCTCTCAAAATCCTACCAGCGGTAATTCTTGGACCGGGCGGGATCAGCTTAAACTGATCCCGCCCGGTCTGTATCCTTCCAAATCCACACAGACGAAGCGAAAGCCGGCCTTACGGAGGCGGGCGCTGATGCGTGCGCGTAGGTCGGGCTGATTCAGCCGGGAAAATTCTTCTACGCCGACTTCGATTCGGGCGATCTCTCCGTGTTCCCGCACACGCACATGGCGAAATCCTTCAGCCTGTAGAATATTTTCAGCCTCCTCCACTCGGCGGAGTTTTTCAAGCGTGATTGGTACACCGCGAGGGATTCTTGATGAGAGACAGGCGGCTGCCGGCTTATCCCAATTTGAGAGGCCCAAAGCCTGGGCGAGTGCCCGCACATCGGACTTGGTGAGGGACGCTTCGACCAGCGGACTTCGTACGCCCCACTCGCGAGCGGCTTTGATTCCTGGTCGATCGTCCCCGAGATCGTCGAGATTCGTTCCGTCCGCAATCCACTGACTCGCCCGAGGTTCTCGCAAACCACTCAGTAATTGATAGAGATCGGTCTTGCAGTGGAAGCAACGGGCTGCATCGTTCTGGACGAAGGCCGGAATATCGAGCTGATCGGTATGGACCAGCTCATGCCGCGCGCCGATCTCCAACGCCACCTGCTTTGCGCCATCGAGTTCGATTGCGGGAAACGTCGGTGAGACAGCGGTGATGGCCAGCGCCTGTTCACCGAGCTGCTCTTGGGCGACTTTCAGGACGACAGTGCTGTCGGTCCCGCCGGAGAAGGCAACCAGGACAGACTGCATGTCTGAGATTACCTTGCGGAGGGTTGTGAGCTTGCCTTGGAGAGACTCGGTCATCATGAATATTTCTGCCCTCCGAGCGGCGCACTGGTGCCTAGTGCTTGACCTTTGCTTTGGCGATGTTGCCTACCACGACCAAGGCGTATCGTTTAGGGTCTAGATATTGTTTGGCGACACGCTGGACGTCTTCCTTTGTGACTCGGTCTATCCATTTCAGGTAATCCGAAAAGTATTCGAATCCCAGGCCATAGAATTCTACTTGCGCAAGCACGTGCGCGAGTTTTGCGGTGGAATCGAATCGTAGCGGGAAGCTGCCCATCAAGAAAGATTTGGCTTCAGCCAACTCTTGGTCGGACACCGGGGTGTCGCGAATGGACTTGATTTCTGACAGGACGCCGGTGATGGCTTGATTCGTCGTCTCCGTTTTGGTTTGGAGGTTGACCCAGAATGAGCCGGGCATCAATCGGGCGTCAAAGTGGCTCATGATCCCATAGGCCAATCCCTGCCTGTCACGAATCGAATCCATCAAACGAGAGGAAAATCCACCGGCCCCGAGGATGTAATTCATCACCGTCACGGAATAATAATCCGGGTGAGTGCGCGGAAGGCCTCCATGTCCGAGCACAATGGTGGATTGAGTGAGATCTTTCTCAATGAGCTGGACCGTTTTGCGTTCGACCGGCGAGGGCTTTTTCGTACTCCGTGCTATTGCGGCCCCTTTCTTCCAGGCTCCAAAATTGGCCTGTACAAGAGTAGTGGCTTGCTCAAGCGTGACGTCGCCGACGATGGCCAGGATGATCTGGGAAGGGGAATACTCCCGTCCGTAGAAGGCCTGCACGTCGGGCAAGGTGATCTTGTTGAGCGTCTCTTCCGTACCATTGACAGGCCAGCGGTAGGGGTGTCCGTGAAAGACGAGCTGATTGAACGCTTTCATGGCGATATGGCCAGGGTCGTCGTTGTCGCTGGCCATCTCGCCCAGGAGTTGGGTGCGAATCCGTTCGAATTCCTGTTTATGAAACGCAGGGTGTTGCAGCATATCCGCGAGCAGGGTAAAGCCGAGGTCGATATCTTTCTTGAGTATGCGGGCGGAGGCCGTGGTGAAATCCTCTGAGGCGCTGGCTTCCAAGGCTCCACCGACGAAATCGATTTGCTCTGCCTGCTGTTTTGACGAACGGGTGGTCGTCCCTTCGTCCAGAAGACTGGCGACGAGGTTCGCGAGCCCCGCTTTGTCCGGAGGGTCTTGTGCCGAGCCGGCCTTGATAAGCGCATGGATTTCAACGATGGGGAGGAAATGTTGTTCAAGAACGAGCACCGTGATGCCGTTTGCCGTGACAAATTTCGTCGGCGCGATTTCTGCCGCCGCACCGGGACTGCTTGCCACGAGCAAGGCGCTCAGCGCCAAGACGAGAGTGAGAGCCGCCTGTCGTCGAGGGGCGGATCGTGGTTGCGTCGTCGGCATCATTAGGGTCTTCCCTGTTGCGCGGCAGTGGAGGGCGTGTCCGGTTGTTTTGGAGGCACGGGAATCAATGTGCCGACGGTCCGATTGTCTTCCGTCAAATATTGACGGGCGACACGTTGAATATCTTTGGTTGTCACAGCCCTGATCTGTTCGACAAACTGGTCGATTTTTCGCCATCCGGCGCCGACGGATTCGGCCTGTCCGAGCAACATGGCATGCCGGAAGTTGGAATCTTGTTCGAACATACGGGTGGCTTCGACCTGGTTCTTTGCCCGTTGGAGCTCTTGCTCTGTCGGCGGGTCTGCCTGGAGGCGTTTGATCTCTTGATGCAGGGCGTCCTCGACCGACTCCGGTTTCTGGCCTGGGCTTACGAGGGCATAGAAGTAGAAGAGACCGGGATCGGTCTGCAGCAGGCTGTATTCCGCTCCAACTGCCAGCGCGGACTTTTGCTCGTATACGAGGCTCTGGTACAAGCGTGAGCTTTTCCCATGCGACAGTATCGAATCCAGAATGTCGAGAGCGTACGAATCTTCGCTCGTGAAATTCGGCACGCGATAGCCCATCATGACGAATGGGACTTGCGCATCCCGCTTGAGGAGGAAACGGCGCTCACCTTTTTGCTCGGACTCCATGGAGGCGATCGGCTTGGGCTCCGGTCCTCGCGGGATCGGCTCGAAGAGCTGTTTGATCGTGGGGAGGAGGCTATCGGCTTTGATGTCGCCTACCACGACGAGGGTGGCGTTGTTGGGCGAGTAATAGGTGTCGTAATGCCGTTGCAAGTCATCGAGAGTCATCGCATCCAGGTCGCCGAACCAGCCGATCACCGGCCAATGGTAGGGGTGGCTGAGATAGGCTTGGGCGAAGAGCGCCTCGACGAGCGCGCCTTGAGGGTCATCCTCCGTGCGAAGGCGTCGTTCTTCTTTCACAACCTCTCGTTCCGTTGTCAATTCCTGGGTGTCGAGCACGAGACCTTGCATGCGATCAGCTTCGAGCTCCAGGGCCAGCTCGACGCGATCGGCTGCGAGATTCTCAAAGTACGCGGTGAAGTCTTGGCTTGTGAAGGCGTTGTCTGTTCCGCCGTTCTTGCGAATAAGGCGGGAAAAGGTGCCTTTGGAGTATTTGGCGGTGCCCTTGAACATCATATGTTCCAGCATGTGGGAGAGGCCCGCGCGGCCCATGACTTCGTTACGCGAGCCGACTTTGTACCAGACTTGGACCGTTACAACCGGCGCTTTGGGAACTTCGACCAGGAGGACTTTCATTCCATTGGAGAGAACGAACTCACGAGGCTCCACTGCGAAGGTGGGCGATGTGAAGGCGAAGACAAGACTGGTCGCTGCAGCCAACCATGATATTCGCATGATGGATTGAGAATAGAGCCAGGTCATGTTTGGGCGGTGCGCACAGTGCATGCTAGCAACGGGATTCGATTTGTGTCAAGGCGCGTTCTGCATACTGAGGTGAGAGATTGCCTAATTGGCCGCAGGCGCCGAGGACATCGCGCCCACGGCTTTTACGGACGAACACATCGAGGCCTGCTTGCCTCACGATGGCTTGAAAGGCAGAAATGTCGCGTTCCGACGGGCGGCGGAAGGGATTTCCGGGAAATTCATTGAACGGAATCAGATTGATTTTACAGGCGATCCCACGGACGAGTTTGGTGAGACGGTGCGCATCGTCGGCGTGATCATTGACCCCGGCCAGCAGCACGTATTCAAAGGTGAGTCGTCGGGTTGGCAGCAAAGGATACCGGCGGCAAGCGGCGAGCAACGTTTTGAGCGAAGCGATCTTATTAACGGCTGGCATCAGACTGGCGCGTTGATCGTCTGTCGTGGCATTCAATGAGATGGCCAGGTTGATGCCTAGTGGCGCGAGCTCTTTCAATCTCCCCGCCATGCCGGCAGTCGAGACCGTAATGCGTCTCGGCGACCAGCCGAGCCCCCACGATTTGTTGGTGAGTCGCCGGATCGCCTCTGACAAGGCTTCCATGTTAGCCAAGGGCTCGCCCATCCCCATAAAAACCAGGTTAGTGATCCGTTCACTGGGGCCAAGGTGATCGTGGGAGGTCAGCACCTGCTCTATGATTTCATGTGGCTTCAAGTTGCGTTTCAGTCCCATCGTGCCGGTCAGGCAGAATCCACAATCCAGGGTGCAGCCGACTTGTGTGGACACACAGAGGGTTAAGCGGTCTTCATCGGGGATCAGCACTGTTTCGACGGTGAGCCCATCGCTGAGGGTGAGTACGAGTTTTCTCGTGTGATCGATCGAACGAAAGACCGCGCAGCCTGCGGCGCGTTGGATCGTGGTTTGTGAAGCCAGCGCTGCTCTCTCCGATCGGCTGAGGTCTGTCATCTGGCTGATGTCTGTCGCTCGATGCTGATAGAGCCAGCGTAGAATCTGATAGGTCCGGTAGCGAGGCCATCCGAAGTGCTGCACGAGCCGGCTCAACCCTTCTTCATGAAGGGCTAAGAGGTTTATGGGGGCTGTGGGTGATGGGAGTGCGTCTTTTTCGTCCCGCATGGGGCAGCCTACCATAGCCTCAAAAAGTGGAACAAGATAGAGGAATCATGTGGTGTTGCTGGCAACAGAAGAGGCACACTGTTATATATGTAACAGATCGAAAGGGGAATGACAGGTGCGTGACTTTCTCCATCAACGGGCCATACGAAATTTAGTTCTCGCCACGTCTATTGGCCTCTGTGGGTTTGCCTTGCCCTTCGACCAGGTGCCTGCCGAGTACTCCTCTCCGTCGATGTCGAGTGGCAGTGATGCCTGTGAAAGGGCGGAAGATTGCTTTCAGGCCGCAGCATTGCCGAAGGAACGGCTTGGCAAAACCTTCAATAAAGAGCAAGTCTTGTTGCTGAAGCTCGGTCGGCTGCAACAGTTGATAGAGCGATTTCCCGCCACACTCTGGGCCAAACGCGCAGGATTGTTGTCAGGAGTGTTGTTCCTCGATCGAGACCCTGCCGTGGCGCTTCAATTTCTTCGCACGGCACAACGAGACTTTCCAATCCTGGATGACTATATCCGATTCTGGATGGGGGAAGCCTTACTGAACCTTGGAGATGCCAAACAGGCGGCGGACATGTTTGAAAGCATTCAGCAGGCGGTGCCTGACTCCTTTCTGTTGACCAGGGCGGCGTATCGAGCAGGGGAAGCGTGGTTTCAAGCGTCGAGTTGTCCAGAAGCGACAGCGTGGTTTGTGAAAGCAATAGAACTGAATGATAAAGAACCAGGGACTCCGCTGGCGTTTCTTCGGCGAAGCGCCTGTCAGCTGCGAAACAACGATATACGGGAAGGCCGTGATACATTGATGCAGCTCTGGGTTCGGTTTGCATACAGCGCCGAAGCGAAAGAAGCGGAAGCGTTGCTGGCGTCGAATCTTGGTGGCGAACCCTGGGCAGTTCAGCCGAAAGAGCGGTTTGCCCGGGCTCAGGCGTACCTTGGACAATCTTTCCATGTCGAGGCGATTGAGGAACTCAGAAAGTTTCTTGCGGCTGATCCGAAGTCGCCTCGGCGCGCCGAGGCAAAGCTGAAGATCGGGATTGCGCAAGTACGGTTGAAACAGTATGACGAGGCTCGTGAGACGTTCCGCACATTGACGAAAGATGGAGGGCCAGAATCCCACGAAGCGGCGGTCTGGCTGGCTCGTGTCTATCTTCGACAAGGACAGGGGGACAAGTTGTTAGATCTCACCCATACATTGGCGGCATCTCCGCTCTCTGCGGAACAGAAGGGCCAGATCACTTTGTTTGCCGGCATGTGGTTGGAGGATCAGGGCCGCTTTGACGACGCGATTGTGAAGTATCGGCAGGTGGTACAGGTTGGGGAACCGATGTCCCAGCGCGCCGAGGCGCACTGGCGTGTCGGTTGGGTGTACTACCGTATGGCGCGTTATCGTGAGGTGGTAGACGAACTTCGGTTGCTTGCCGATCAACACGACTACGATTTTGAACCACAGGCCCTCTATTGGATGGGGCGCGCGGCTGAATTGAGCCAGCAACCCCATGCTCGTGATGCGTATATGCAGCTCTGCCAACGATACGTCTATACGTATTATTGTCAGCTGGCTCGCGAACGGATCGATGTCACGTTGCCGGAGCCTCTTGCAGCAGAGCCAATCTCAGCGCCCACTCCGGTGAACGGTGACGCGCTTGCGAATGGCGAGGTCACACGTTCGTCGTCTGCCAGGGACGAAATCGGGCAGCAGTCGGCATACCGTCGAGCTATTGAACTCAAGACATTGGGGTTGGACTCGGACGCTGCACGAGAGTTGGCAGGGTTGACCGATCGCTATAGCCGAGACTCCGATGTCCTCATGGTCCTAGCGACGATGTTGAATGAAGTAGGCGCGTATCACCATGCGCTTCGACTTGCGAGGGCCAGGTTCCGCGATAAATTGGAGCGAACCGGCGGCATCGTCGATCCATCACTATGGAAGGTGGCCTATCCGACAGGTCTCCTTCCCACGATCAAGGGCCAAGGTGTTAACGGTGTCGATCCCTATTTGGTAGCGGCGATTATTCGAGAGGAGAGTCAGTATGATCGGCAGGCTGTGTCTCGGGTCGGCGCGATTGGCCTGATGCAGGTGATGCCGGGAACCGCAAATAATGTGGCTAGGCGACTCGGGCTCCCTGCGGTCGGACGGGATGATCTCTTCGATCAAGAGACCAATATTCAAATCGGCGTCCACTACGTCGAACAGTTACTCGAACAGTTTTCCGGGAATGTTGCGCTCACCATTGCCTCATATAATGCAGGGCCAGTAGTCGTTGGCAGCTGGGTTGCACTGCATCCTGGACGAAGTCAGGATGAGTTCATCGAACTGATCCCGTATCAGGAGACGAGGCAGTATGTCAAACGCGTGCTGCGAAGCTACCGAGAATATATGCGCCTAGACAAGGCCTCGTGAGGGCTATTTCTTGACAAGATGTAGACAAGTTTCTATAGTGCGCCACAACCTGTAGGGGCGTCTAAGGAAGAGAGTAGGGCAATGGCACTCGATCGTTTGGATGCGTTCGAAAGTCGTATTCGAGATCTGGTCAAGCTCGTTCAAGAGTTGAAGAGAAAGAATGCAGCGACTGAAGAAGAATTAAAGATCATTCGACAACGATTGGCGGAGAGGGACGATATGAATCGACGGTGGGAGCAAGAGCGTGTCGCTATCAAGTCTCGGATAGAAAAAGTCCTCGGCGACATCGAGTTATTAGAGTGCCTTGAAGAACGCAAGGAGGTGGCCCTTGACTAAGACCATTGACGTGGAAATTTATGGCCAACGATACGCGATTCGTGGCGAGGCGGACGAAAGTGATATCCGGCGCCTCGCGAGCTTTGTCGATAGCCAGATGCGCCATCTCGCGGAAGGGATGAATACAACGACTCCATCCAAGCTCGCCGTGCTGACGGCCCTTAATTTGGCGCATCAGTTATTTGAGCTGGAACGAAAACGTGCGCAAGGCGAGGCGGATGTCGAGCGACGGATGAAGTCGCTCATGGAGTCGATCGAGGAGCAGGTGCCGACCTCGCTCTTTCGCTAGATTCAACTTGCAAAGGGCGCATCCCTTTGCTATCGTAGAATATGTGCTGGGATGCAGTAGATTTGTGATCGATAGGGATATGATTAGGGCATGCTTGAACCGGTTTAGTGATCCGAGGATACGGTGTAGTCACTGCGGAATGGACGTAGGTTTTTGATGCTGGCGAAATTGAGGTAATTAGACTGTGCGCAAGGGGTTGTCCACCTCATGTATAACTTCTTGGAGATGCTGGGCAAGGTCATGGAGTTCATATTGCCGTCGGGGAATGCGGTTTTCGGAAACAGCCAACGGCTGCTTCAGGTTCGCATAGTGAATCCTCTCACTCGGATGAGACCCCACCGATGTCGATTGACCTCCTGGGATTTATCCCGAGTAAGCCATACCCGGCATCTCAATCCAGCAAGGCATCCATTCCCGTCGAGTCCGTACTCGGAGTAGGTCTGTAGACCGCGCTTCCGGCCACCATTTTCAGCCCTTCATCTTTTCACTGCACCCGTATCACATCCAAGACTGTTGGACAACGTTATCGTACACGAGGCTGGGAAGCAGTACGCTTTTCGTCTCGCGATCGTAAGGGGGGAGTCTACATGTCAACCTCAATTATTGCGTATCTGTTGACAGGACTCATTGGAGGGCTGCTGGGAATCGGCCTCTTTGAGCTGATTCGCCGATCATCGGGCGCCACAAAGAAGGCGCAGGAAGAAGAGCAGGCTCGCCAGGCGGTACTAAATGCCCAGAGAGAGGCGGAAAATATCGTCAAAGAAGCGAAGTTGGAAACAAAAGACCTTCTCCTGCGATCTAAAGAAGAGATCGAAAAGGAGCAGAAGGCCAAGATGGTCGAGTTCGCGAATGTCGAAAAACGTTTGCTTCAGCGAGATGAAACTGTTGAGAAACGGATCAGTGCAATAGACAAGCGGGATAGCGAGGCTCAGAAGCGGGATATGGATCTGTCGAAACGAGAGGAAAAGTTGCTGGCTAAGGAAGTGGCTTGTGCTCGAGTGGAGAAGGAGCATCGTGAAGCATTGGAGCGTATTGCGGGAATCACGGCCGATGAGGCGAAGAAGCAGCTCGTTCAAGAAATGGAAAGCCAAGCGCGACTCGAGGCCGTTGGTCATGCCAAGAGGACGTTAGAAGAGGCACGGGAAAATGCGGAACGGGAAGCGCGTGAGATCATTACGAATTCGATTCAACGGGTGGTGCGTGATTATGTTTCCGAGTCCACGATTTCTGTCGTGCCGATTCCAAACGACGCGATGAAGGGACGGATCATTGGACGGGAAGGCCGCAACATTCGTGCAATCGAAGCTGCAACGGGAATTGACTTGATTATCGATGAGACCCCTGAAGCCGTCATCGTGTCGGGCTTCGATCCGTTGCGTCGCGAGATTGCCAAGGTCTCGCTCGAACGGTTGATGCAAGACGGGCGTATCCATCCGACTCGGATCGAGGAGATCGTCGAGAAAGTCAAAGTCGATATCGATAAGCTCATGTATGACGAAGCCGAGAAAATCATCTTTGAGTTGGGGCTCTCGGATTTTCACCCAGAATTGATCAAAGTGCTCGGCCGCCTCAAGTATCGGACCAGCTACGGACAAAACAATCTCTATCATTCGCGTGAAGCTGCGTATATTTGCGGCATCATGGCCTCGGAGCTCGGTCTGGACGTGAAGTTGGCGAGGCGAGGTGCGCTCTTGCACGACATTGGGAAAGCCGTCAGTCACGAAGAAGAAGGCCCGCATGCCATGCTGGGCGCTGAGATTGCCAAGAAGTACGGCGAGAGCGAGAAAATTGTGAACGCCATTGCAGGGCACCACGAACAAGTAGAACCGATCTGTCCAGAGTCAGTATTGGTTGCTGCGGCGGAAGCGTTGTCGGCGGCCAGGCCTGGGGCGAGGCGGGAGGCCTTGGAGACCTACGTCAAGCGGCTGGAGAAACTGGAGTCGCTTGCCACGACCATTAAAGGGGTGCAGAAGGCCTATGCTATTCAAGCGGGTCGAGAAATTCGCGTCATCGTTCGACAGGAGGACATTACCGATGCCGAGTCGTTCCAGCTGTCTCGGGATCTGGCAAAGAAGATTGAACAGGAGTTGACCTATCCCGGCACGATTAGAGTGACCGTGATTCGCGAGAGTCGGTATGTGGAGTATGCCAAGTGAAGGTTCTCTTCATCGGCGACATCTTTGGAGAGCCTGGGCGCCGTGCGGTGGCTCGGGCAGTTCCCAAACTGGTGGCCCAGCGGCAAATCGACATCGTAATCGGGAATGGAGAGAATGCAGCGGGCGGGTTCGGCATTACACCGGAGTTGGCAGAAGAGTTATTCGATCTCGGCCTCGCGGTGATTACGACCGGGAATCATGCTTGGGATAAGAAGGAAATTCTCGACTATTTCCCCCGGGAGCCACGATTACTCCGTCCTGCCAATTATCCAAGTGGTGTGCCGGGTCAGGGAAGTGTGGTGGTCGAGTCGGCAGGCGGCGAGCAACTCGGCGTTCTCCAGCTGATGGGACGGGCCTACATGCCGACCTTGGATTGTCCTTTTCAGGTAGCCAAAAGAGAATTGGCCGCACTGAAAAAGCGAACGACGGCGGTGATTGTCGACATGCACGCAGAGGCTACATCAGAGAAGATGGCGATGGGCCACTATCTGGATGGAGAGGTCGTTGCCGTGGTCGGGACCCACACGCATGTGCAAACGGCCGATGATCAGATTCTTCCGAAGGGAACTGCCTATCTGACGGATATTGGGATGACCGGCCCGCTCCATTCCGTCATCGGGGTGAAGAAAGAATTGGCGATCGAAAAATTTCTGACTGGAATGCCACGGCGCTTTGAAGTGGCCTCGGGCCCTTCAGTTTTTTGCGCGGTGTTGCTCGAACTTGATGCGCGCCTGGGGAAGGCGCTGTCGATCGAACGAATCCGTATTATCGATTAAAGGAGCCTCATCACGAGCTCTCCTGGTTTTCCCGATCTTTTCTCTCCTGCCGTCTCCCCGAAACGAATATTCACAGTTTCGGAGTTGACGGGGTCGCTTCGCGCCTCCATCGAAGGGCAATTCTCCGACGTCTGGTTGGAAGGCGAGCTCTCCAATCTCCGTGCTCCCGGATCGGGACATGTCTATTGCACACTCAAGGACAAGACGAGCCAGATTCGTGCGGTGCTGTTTCGGTCCAGCGTGGGACGGCTGCGTTTTGCCTTGCAGGAAGGGATGCAGGTCATCGTGCGGGGGCGGCTCACGGTTTACGAACCGCGCGGCGAATATCAGATCGTGGTCGATACGGTGGAACCGAAGGGTATCGGTGCGCTGCAGCTGGCGTTTGAACAGTTGAAAGAAGGATTGGCTGCGGAAGGACTGTTCGATCAGGACAGAAAGAGGCCAATCCCGACATTCCCAAAGTCAGTGGGCGTTGTGACCTCGCTGACCGGCGCAGCTCTTCGAGATATCTTGGCCGTACTTAGGCGCCGCTGGCCGACGATCCATGTTCTTATCGCTCCGGTGCAAGTTCAGGGGGAGAGTGCCGGGCGTCAAATTGCCGAGGCGCTGGCCGCGTTGAACGACTGGGGCTCTGTGGATGTCATCATTGTCGGACGAGGCGGAGGGTCGCTGGAAGACCTTTGGAGTTTCAATGAGGAGATTGTGGTGCGCGCTATTGCGGCTTCCCGCGCTCCTGTAGTGTCGGCTGTCGGGCATGAAATCGATGTGACATTGGCCGATTTCGTTGCCGACCTCCGAGCGCCGACGCCGTCGGCAGCAGCCGAGTCCGTTGTCCCAGTGTTGGCTGAGATCGTGGAGCGATTGCGGGAGCTGACCGTTCGCACAGGACAGATGATGCTTCGGCATTGTGCCTTTGAGCGGCAGCGGCTCGATGCCGGTATCCGGGGGGTGACAGACATGCGTTTTCGCCTCCAGGAAGCGTCGCAACAGACAGATGACATGGTGGATCGGTTGCGCGAGTTGCTCCAACGCGTGCTCGCGTCCGGGCGAGAACGGGTTCACGAGGCGCAGCGCGATCTATCTGGTCTCAACCCTATTCTCACGATCAAGGAAGGTCTAGCGACAGTCCCGCAATTCTCGAAGCGCCTTGAAGGGCAGATGGGAGTGATATTGGTGCAGCATCGCCACCGGATCCACGCGACACTGGCGCAGCTCAATACGCTGAGTCCCCTGGCAATTCTTGCGCGTGGGTACAGTATTCTTCAAACGGTCCCGGCTGGCCAGATTCTCCATCGAGCAGGCGACGTGGAGACCGGGCAAGAGTTGGAGGCCCAATTGGCAAGGGGGCGATTGAGTTGCAGGGTCACCAGGGTGTTCGACGATTCCGCGATTTGAAATTGTGACGTGGGCGGGTATAATGGGCTTCCAAATATAAATAATAACGAGGCGTATTGTGGCAGCAGTGAAGTTTGAACAGGCAATGGCGAGGTTGGAAGCCATTGTTGGCGAGTTGGAAAAAAGCGATCTTCCTCTGGATGAGTCGCTCAAGATTTTTGAAGAGGGCATTCGCCTCTCGAAGAATTGTCTCAAGATTTTAGAAGAAGCCGAGCACAAAGTAGAAGTGCTCGTCCAAGATAAGAACGGCAAAAAACGAATCCACGCCTACTCTCCAAACGACGAAGCCGATGAACCGTCCTCCTAACCTCCCTAGAACAAGCCTCTATTTCCGTCCGTGTCTTGATGAGTGGTTTCCCTAAGCGATATGGCTTCCCTCGCGCGTGTTCACAAAGAACGGTTGGACCGTGTGCTTGCAGCCAGGGGTTTGGCGCCTAGTCGTGAGGCTGCAGCAAGAGCCGTCTTGGCAGGAGGAGTATCGGTTGATGGGATCATGGTGGATAAGCCTGCGAAATTGGTGTTGCCGGATGCGCGGATCGAAATCGTGCAGCCTCCGTCTTTTGTCAGTCGATCTGGGGACAAATTGGCTGCGGCTCTTGACGCCTTTTATATTGACCCGACAGGAGCAATCGGTTTGGACGTTGGGTGTTCGACCGGTGGGTTCACTGACTGTTTGTTGCAGCGAGGGGCTACTCGCATTTATGCCGTCGACGTGGGGTACGGACAGTTTGAATGGAGACTACGGCAAGATTCGCGCGTTGTCTTGCTCGAACGGACTAACATTCGGTATGTTGACCGTGCAGTAGTTCCTGAGCCGATCGATCTGGCGGTGATCGATGTATCTTTTATTTCTTTGACATTGGTATTGCCCGCAGTCGTCCACCTACTCAATCGTTCCGCAGAGGTTGTGGTGTTAGTGAAGCCGCAGTTCGAGGTTGGGAAGGGGCAAGTGGGACGGGGAGGGATTGTGCGAGATGATGCGCAGCGCGAGTTGGTGACGGAGAAGATCATTACCTGTGCTATCCAGTTAGGGCTTCAATTGAAAGGCGTGCTCGATTCTCCAGTGGTAGGACGAAAAGGGAATCGGGAGATTCTTGTCGGTTTTAGACGCATAATATAAATCTGATCGGGTGGCGGTGGGCAGATGATGGCAGTAATTCATAGGCGATGGGGGCATGTATGAAAGTACTCGTGACCGGAGGCGCCGGTTTTATCGGGTCGCATTTGGTCGATCGCCTTATCCAAGAGGGGCATGAGGTCGTTGTGGTAGACAATCTGTCCACGGGGAAGCGGCGGAATCTCAATCGCGCCGCTCGTTTCTTCAAGTTAGATATTCAGAGTTGGCGGCTTGAACGGGTATTTCGCAACGAACGGCCCAATGTTGTCATGCATCTTGCTGCGCAGATGGACGTCCGTAAATCTGTGGAAGATCCGGTCTTCGATGCCCAAGTGAATGTCCTTGGGACGTTGAACGTGCTGCAACAAGCGGTCAGACATGGTGTGCGGAAGGTGGTCTTCTCTTCTTCAGGTGGGGCCATCTATGGCGAGCAGGAGATCTATCCTGCCCCCGAGTCTCATGTCACGCGGCCGTTATCGCCGTATGGCATCAGCAAGCTGTGCGGGGAGCAGTATCTCTCCTATTATCAACGGGTGAGCGGACTTCAAGTGGTGAACTTGCGCTATGCCAATGTTTACGGTCCCCGTCAGGACCCTGATGGAGAGGCCGGCGTAGTTGCGATCTTTATCCAGAAACTGTTGAATAACGAGCAAGCGGTCGTCAATGGAAATGGGCGGCAAACGCGAGACTTTGTCTATGTCGAAGATGTCGTTGAGGCAAACCTTGCCGTGATGGGTCAAGAAACGCAAGGGACATATAATGTTGGAACAGGGGAAGAAACCTCAATCAACGATGTGCTCAGGATTTTAGTCGGCCACACGAATTCGACATGCAAGGAGCTTCATGGGCCGGCCAAACATGGCGAACAGGTACGAAGTGTGATCGATGCTAGCAAGATTCGTCAAGAATTGTCCTGGGAGCCAAGAACCGAACTGAGCGAAGGGCTCAAGCGCACTATCGACTATTTCAGTGAGCGCATGGGCTAGAATCGACTATGCTGTTCAGATTAGGAGAGAACGGGTGTGCTGTGGGTTTTGACAAGGACTGGGTTAATATCGTGGGATGGTCCCATCTACCTGAATCGACCAGGCGTCGATTCCCCCCACCAAGTTTTTTACTTTCGTGAATCCTTGTTGAAGCAAGAAATTTGTTGCGTCGGCGCTTCTCATGCCATGGTGACAGATGGCAATAATCTCTGAATCATGGCTTAATCGAGCGAGCGATTGAGGGAGTGTCCCAAGAGGAATTAAGGTTGAGCCTTCGAGTTTTGCAAGGGAATACTCCCACTCCTCCCTCACATCAACCAGTACCAATTTGTCGCCTTTATCAAGGCGCGCTTTTAATTCTTTTGGTGAAATGACAAAGCCCATCAAAGATTCTCCTACTGGAGACGAACATAATATGTGAGGAGAGAAAAGCTTGTCAATGAACTCGGTGGTGTGCTTGGTCTGGTTTTTTGATACAGGTGTAGGCGACTGAAATGGTTCCATCATTTTTTCTTGAAGGAAGAGAAGGAGCAAAAAACGTACATTTTTGTCTATTCTCGTCGTGAAGTGGTTTTATAGTCACTTGATTTAGGTTTGGTGAGGTCTGTAAGGACCTGTTCAGTAACAAGGATCATACAAAACATCATAAGATATTGATAAGTTGTAATAATCATGTTATTGCATACGTAGTAGGCGTAGAAATTGCTCTACCACCCAATAACGAACACAAGAGAATGACATGGATACCTGGAGCGAAAAGGATGTCTTAAGAAGAAAATGGCCTCGTCCCTTATGAAGAAATCATCAGGCCAGGTCCTTGTTATCTTGGTTACAACGGGCAATCGGGAAGAGGCAGTAAGGATTGGCAAAGAAATGGTAAATGCAAAACTGGCCGCCTGTGCGAATGTCATCCCAAGGATGCAATCGATTTATCGTTGGAATGGAAAAGTTGTCCAGGAAGAAGAAGTTCTCCTTATATTGAAATCTGTCAAACCAAGGTATCGTGCACTCGAAAAAGCGATCAAGGCAATGCATACCTATGAAATTCCAGAAATTATTGCATTGCCCGTGAAGGAAGGCTTTGATCCATACATTGGATGGGTAGGCCGAGAGACCCACAGCTAGCTTAGACTAGGTGGAGAAAACTCCCAAAGTGAGGGGTTGACGGAGTTGTTTTGGATCGATACACTCGCCAAAGAAAATAAGAGTCGAGGCAGCTCATCCGTAGGGGGTGAATGGTCATGGGACAAATGAACGGCGTAGAAGACAGCGATGCTTATACCATCGTGATCTTTCGTGGCTCAACAGCAAAACCGCTGCGGTTCAGCTTTGCTCGCAAACTTGTCAGTAAGCTATTGATCGCTGGAGCTATTGTTGCCTTAGTTGACGTTATTGTCATCGCGCACTACGTAATTAGAACCGGTGAAGTCCGGGAGCTCTCGGCGTTCCGGGATGAGGCCATGACGGCACGGGAGCAGACCGGGGCCTTTTCTAGCGCCGTTGACGATTTGAAGAAGCGTTTAACGAGCATGAAGGAAGTCAATCAGCGGCTTCGCGTCATGTTAGGAATCGAAAATCCGAAAGCAGGAGATGCGGCTAATGGCCGAGGTGGTGAGGATACCCCCCTTCCCGAGGGCAATGCTCTTCCTGCATCTGAGAAGAGCCTCAAGAGTGATGGTGAGGGCCAGTACTCTGGTGCAGTGGAGTCCGGCCAGAATATTTCGGCTGGACAAACGGGCCTCTCTTCCGGTTCAAGCGATCTGACTGAAGAAGAGAGGATTGCCTCAATCAAGAATGACATAGACTGGCTATCGAAAGAGGCCGCGATCCAGGAGCAATCGCTTCAAGAATTGTCCTTGGCTGCAGAAAAGAAATCTTCCCGGTGGGCCGCAACCCCGTCCATTTGGCCGGTGAAGGGGTGGGTAACCTCTGGGTTTGGACCAAGGGTTTCCCCATTTACAGAAAAGCCCGCTTGGCATGATGGACTGGATATTGGAGCTGCTGCCAATGCGCCAATTCAGGCTCCGGCGCAAGGCCGAGTCACATCGGTCGGCTTCGATCCTAAGTTGGGAATTCTCGTGAAACTCGACCATGGGTTCGGTATTGAAACGGTCTATGGCCATCTAGCTAAGTCATTAGTCAAAGAGGGGCAGCGAGTAAAACGTGGAGAGGTCATTGCGTTGGTTGGCAGCAGTGGACTTGCCACAGGGCCTCATTTGCACTACATGGTCAAGGTGAATGGGCAAGCGCTAGATCCCGTAAAGTACATCCTCGACTAGCTTCCTAGGCTTCCTTTCGGAGGCCGGTTATCATCAACCAATAAATTAGGTGTAGCCCGAGACCGCCCATCGTCACCCCTCCCATATAGCGATACCCACCGAATCGACCCTACTCCTGTGCTATACTGCCGCGCCATTATGGCTGTAGAGATCATACCGTTGCTCAATCTATGACAGATATTGAGATCAACCGATCAGTGCAAGCGCGCCCAATTCATGGCGTTGCTGACCAGCTTGGTATTCAGGCGAGTGAGCTACTTCCGTACGGAAAGTTGAAGGCGAAAATTTCACTGGACATACTTGAGCGGCTTCATGCTGCACCACTCGGCAGGTATGTACTTGTGACTGCCATCAATCCAACCCCGCTTGGAGAAGGTAAGACGACAACGTCCATCGGGCTTGCTATGGGCCTTTCCCGTCTCGGCCATCGCACAGCCGTTACCCTTCGGCAACCTTCGTTGGGGCCGGTGTTTGGGATTAAGGGAGGAGGAACAGGAGGAGGAAGGGCGCAAGTCCTTCCGATGGAAGACATCAACCTCCACTTGACCGGCGACGCCCATGCTGTATCCGCGAGTCACAATCTCTTGTCGGCGTTTGTCGACAATCACCTGTTTCATGGGAATGCACTTCAGGTAGATCCGAATCGGATCACCTGGCCACGGACATTGGGAGTCAGCGATCGGGCGCTACGGCAGATCTCGCTGGGAGAAGGGGCTGTTGGCCGCAGAGGCCAGTTTGTAATTACGGAAGCTTCAGAAATTATGGCAATGCTTGCTCTGGCATCAAGTCAAGCCGACTTGCGGCACAGGCTCGGGCAGATCGTCGTTGGATTTACGACGGATGGAAAGCCGGTGCGGGCAGAAGAGTTTGGATGTGCCGGATCCATGGCAGTCTTGCTTAAGGACGCGTTGTCGCCGAACTTGGTTCAGACGCTGGAGGGAACCGCGGCGTTCGTACATACGGGACCGTTCGGTAATATCGCTCATGGGAATTGTTCGATTATTTCCGATGCCATCGCACTGCGCTGCGCCGACTATGTCGTCACGGAAGCTGGATTCGGGAGTGATCTCGGAGCGGAGAAATTTTTCAACATCAAGTGCCGTCTCTCCGGATTCAAGCCGGCGGCGGCGGTGGTAGTCGCGACGCTTCGCGCACTCAAACTTCATGGTGACGGAGGAGTGGTCAAGGTTGGAGCCCCGCTCCCGGCAGGGCTTACCGGACCGAATCAGGAAGCATTGGTAAGAGGTTTTGCGAACCTTGAACAGCATGTTGCAAATGTGAAAGCCCACGGAATCCCCGCTGTGGTGGCGGTCAATGCGTTCATCGATGACCCTGTGGCTGAGCTGGAATGGGTTCGAGAACGATCCAAAGAGGTTGGTGCGGTAGATGCTGCAGTCTCGACCCATTGGGCCGATGGCGGCAAAGGAGCCGAAGAGTTGGCGAAGGCCGTGGTCAGAGCGACAGAGAAGCCTTCGACGTTCAGGCATTTATATGACATCGACTGGCCGATCAAGAAAAAAATCGAGACCATTGCCCGACAGATGTATGGGGCCTCGGCCGTATCATTCGACGCACAAGCCGAACAAGACATCGAGGCAGCGCAGCAGATTGGACTTGATCAGTTGCCCATCTGCATGGCCAAGACACCGTTATCGCTGTCACACGATCCGACGTTGAAAGGGCGCCCGGCTGGTTTTACGCTGCCGATCAAAGAGGTGCGAATGCTTGCAGGGGCTGGATTTCTGACGGCGGTGTGCTCAGGCATTCAACTCATGCCGGGGTTGCCGAAGAAGCCGGCAGGGGAACGTATTGGAATCGATCCAGGCACGGGAGAAATCGTAGGGCTGTCTTAGAAGACTAGCGCTGCTTGAGATAGCGGAGGAACTCTGAGTCCGGACTCATCACCAGAGTCGATTTATCCTTGAAGGTTTTTTTATAGGCGTCCATCGAGCGAGTAAATTCAAAAAAGTGAGGGTCCTGCCGGTAGGCATCGGCATAGACCTTAAAGGCCTTCGCATCCCCCGCGCCTCGAAGTTCCTCCGACTCCTTGTAGGCCTGAGCCAAAATGATCTCGCGATCCTTTTCTGCCTCTGAACGGATTTTCTGCGCCTCCTCAGCGCCCTCCGCTCGGTATTGCTTCGCCTGTCGTTCCCGCTCAGCTTGCATCCGGGCGAATACAGCCTTCTCGTTCTGCTCGGGGAGGTCCGCGCGTTTAATCCTCACATCCTGAATTTCAATCCCATACGCAGACGCCTTCTCATGCGACCGCTGGGTCACGATTTTCATAAGTTCGGCTCGGTGATCCGCGACGATCTCCAGAAGATCATGGCGTCCGAGCTCGACCCGGAGTTCAGAATAGATAATGTCGTTGAGCCGTTGCCGTGCTCCCCGTTGGGTTTGAAAGTTCTGATAGACCTTGAGCGGATCGATAATTCGCCATTTGGCGTAGTTGTCAAGAAGGAGGGTCTTCTTGTCTTGTGTGATCACATCTTGCGCCTGTGAGTCGTAGTCCAGGAGGCGATTATCGAAATAGGTGACTTCTTGAATAAACGGCACTTTCACATAGAGCCCAGGCTCGGTGATATTGCGAACAGGCTTTCCGAGCTGGACCACGATCGCACTCTGAGTGATGTCTACGACAAAGAGCGGTGAGGCCCCCAGAAAAAACAACCCGATGATCACCATCAGCAGTGCAATGACGAATCCCTGCTTGGTCATGGTTTACGGTCCTCAGTGGCAGTGCTGGTGGGCATGGGCTTTTGACGATCGAGCGGAAGGTACGGAAGCATACGGTCGCCCATCTTGCCATCGATGATGATTTTCTCGACGTTCGGCAGTATTTCTTCCATGGTTTCGATATAGATCCGCTTGCTGATGATGTCTTTTGCCTGATTGTATTCCCTCAGGGTTGCCACAAATCGGTTAGCCTCACCTTGAGCGCGATTCAACCGCGCTTGGGCATAGCCCTTGGACTGATTCACGACCTGAGCGGCTTCGCCTTGGGCTTTGGGGAGAATGTCGTTGCGATAGCTTTGTGACTGGTTGATCAGTTTCTCTCGATCTTCCTTCGCGTTCGTTACGTCCTTGAATGCAGCCGCCACAGCTTCGGGAGGACTCACGTCCTGCAGTTGGACAGCTGCGATCTGGACGCCGCCCTGGTATTGGTCGAGGAGGGATTGCAGGAGTATCTGGGCATCCTGCTGGATCTGGGCCTTGCCGGTCGTCAATGCCTCATCGATCTTGCCTTTGCCGACCACTTCCCGCATTGAGGCTTCGGCCGCTTTGCCGATCGTTTCATCGATTTCTGCGACGTTAAAGAGAAAATTCGCAGACTCCTTAATCTTGTATTGCACGATGAATTGGATGGCCAGGATGTTCATGTCGCCGGTGAGCATCAAGGCTTCTTGCGCCAGCATCTGCTGGCGACCCTGCCGATCTGTGCGGAAGCCTATCTCAACACGATGGAGCTTTTGGACTTTCGGCTGCAGGACGGTCTCTACGAAGGGGATTTTCATATGTGGGCCAGGTCCCACGGTTCGCACAGGGACACCGAATCGCTTGACGACGCCCTCCTCATCCGGGGAGACGATAAAAGCACTATTCCAGGCAAGAAAGACGAGCAGTCCTGCCAAGGCAATGTTTCTAAACCCGCTTGAGGGCATGAGGTTCTTGAACGAGGGCAGCACATTCTTGAATTGCGATTGAGCCTGCCTGAGGGCATCTTCAAGCGGGTCGCTCTTCCTACTCCAAGGATCTTTGGGGTCCCAGACCATGCGAAGTATCCGTCCGAAGATAATTGTGAAGGGGCTCTGTCCGTGCCCACCTTAGCAGACTGCCTAGAAGCGACGCAATCACGATAATCTCCAGTTGCTCCGTCACGGATTCTTGATCTGTAAGTGATTGACGGCTAGCAATTTTCAAGACACTGTCTATAACTAAGTGAGGCTGTTTGCCAGAATTACATATCCGACGCTCGACTGAGCCTACTTTTTCCAATGCCTTTAAACTCTATACCCGACGCGTCTGGCGGTTAAGGCTAGCAACGTACCCACCGCTAGCCCCGTTAGGTCGACACCCGCCATCGCCCATTGCCCCCTTGGCACAGTCATCAACAGGTGACTATTCGTCGTGAGTCCATTGAGCAGGGGCAAGAATCCCAACAGAAACGCCGACCCGTACAGTTGATCTCTCCATGCCGTGATGGAACATCTTCGGAACAGACTATGGGCAAGACAGAGTCCCCAGACGATAAAGAAACAACGGATCTCCCAGAGCGACCGCTCAGTCAGTGCTATTGGCAAGAGTCGATTTGCCCAGAAGAACGCGGCAACGGCTACCAGTAACCCAGCCATCGTGGCCACATTTAGGACTTCAACGTTGCGATAGCCCATTCCGGTTGAACGGCCCGAGTGAGATTTTTTCCGCTTGATGGTCCACAAGACGAGTCCAGTCGCAATCATCACCGTGGCCGCCAGTCCCATGATGAAATAGAGCCAGCGCATCGGGCTGCCCCCAAATTGTGCGAAATGCAGAACAGAGAGCAACGGCAGAATGCTCTCGCTTTCGCGTAGAAGCGGAATGTTCACCGGCATATAGATCGACCAAAAAATCACTAGGCCAGTGACGGCAATCATCAGATGAAACGGGATCACTAGGATGCCGGTCAGGTTGTGAGCATCCAACCAGGCGCGTGGATGATCAGGCCGGAGGCGAAACATTACCATGTCCTTCAACATCCACTGATGACCACACACTCCTGTGGCAAGGGTGATGAGCATCACGATCGCAGCGGTACCAACCATCCACGCACCGGGCCATCCGAATAGCAGTCCAGAGTGAAAGTGGTAGAAGAAATCGCCGCCCTGAGTGTCGCGGAAAGTCACCATGCGACCAGTGACTGGATCGACCGTTTGTCCGGAGAAGGTCCGCTTCTCCTGTAATTTGACCATGAAGAGAAGGGGGCTTCCGATGGGAACGTCTCGATCCTCGCGTGCGAGCTGCGAGGCCAGCTGCGCCAGCCCACTCACAGATCCACCAACCTGACCCGTATCCGATGTGATCTCGTGCAACTCCGGTTGCATCCAAGACGTGATCTCGGTGTCGAACACAGTCAGTGTCCCCGTAAGAAACACCCCAAACAGGAGCCACCCAAAGAGAAGGCCACTCCATGAATGCAGCCAATTGATCAATTGCATGAGGCGGTTCTTCATGATCGGTCAGGACGGTCGCCACACGATGGGAGTTCTGGATTTATCGTCCCTTGTAAATGCGTGTATGTGATGGCAAACGGTCCGTTAGGCAACCAGCACAATGCCGCTTTATCCAAAGCTGAAGGGTGGGACATTCTGCCCGCACACTTCCGTCAAATTCAATGGTGCCAGTGAACGGAATTCACGGATTCGAACTTCCGGCAGTTCAATGACGTCAGCTTTGAGAAGACATGAGTTATTGGAATACGCGACACAGGCACGCACGTCCGTGCGCCGGGCCCGCCCGATCCGAATGGCTTCTGTCAATGCCAGCGTGGTATTGTTCGTCATGGACAAGACCCGGAACGAGCAAGTCGGCAGACATGTGCATCGGCACGCCATCACGGCGGTCGAGATCGATTTTCACGTTAGGGTTCTGCATAAGCTCCAGCGTCAATGAACATCATGGACGACGATACGATGCAACCGCGGGACACATCGGCGACTCATTGGAACCTGGATCAGATTGTAGCGGAACTGCGCACCTCACGTGAACTGACGCACAACATCAGGCATCAGGGACGGATTCACAAACTGCCGTCACGGAACGCTCTCATCGGCATTGTGGAAGGCCTGTGTGCCGCGCTGTTTCCGACGTACTTCGGCCGGGCAGATTTGAACGAGACGAACATCGATTCTTTTGTCGAACACACCTTGAATCAGACCTTGCCCCTCTTGCAGGATCAAGTCCGCAGAGGGTTGGTATTCGCGTCCCACGTAGACGAACAGAACGAGAGTTCGCTGAGTGACAGAGCGAGCAAAATTACGAGTGAATTCGCAGGCCAGCTCCCGACCATCCGGGCATTACTCTGCACCGATTTACAAGCCGCGTACCAAGGTGACCCTGCGGCCACCAGCACTTCAGAGATTCTTCTCTGCTATCCTGGCATGACGGCCGTCATCTACTATCGTATCGCCCATGCCTTGCATCGCTTGAACGTACCCTTGATCGCTCGGTTGATCTCGGAAATCGCGCATTCAGCCACCGGCATCGATATTCACCCGGCTGCCGACATCGACAGTCACTTCTTTATCGATCACGGGACCGGTGTCGTCATCGGTGAAACCAGCATCATCGGAAAGCGTGTCCGTCTCTATCAAGCGGTGACTCTTGGGGCCCAGCGGTTCACAGAAGGCGAGGACGGCGTCCTGATCAAGGGAGAGCCTCGCCATCCGATTGTAGAGGATGACGTGGTGATCTACGCGGGTGCCACGATCTTGGGGCGCGTCACCATCGGCCAGGCATCCGTCATTGGCGGAAACGTTTGGCTGACTCAAAGCGTGCCGGCACGAAGTCATGTGGTCCAGGCGAAAATGCGCACCTCAGCGACCATTCAACCGAAACCGATCGATGCCCAGCCGACAGACCGGAAGACTTAGCGGTCGTTTGGTCTGTATCCTTTTTGGACTGATCCTGGATTCTTCCTTCGTTTCTTTGCCTCCAGTTGTACTGCCCTCCTTGATTGGTGGACAGTTCGTTGAACATTGTAAGCCCCTATTTTTGCAAGAAACTCAGCCCGCTTCGAGTCCCCGCTTCTTAAGGAACCGTGATTCTTTGAAAAGGGGCTCGGCTGTCTTCCGATATGACGGATATTGGATAAATTCAGTGGGGTTTCCTGCACCCGCCTCACGTGGCTGCCTGTCCACAATTTACATGAGGCACAACACCCTATACATCACGTGCTCCCGTGCTTGGGAGAGGAGAGCCTGATGAGGCAATGCCCCCACGACGTAGTTCCCTTTCTTCCTCGGGTATGCGGCCCGCTTTCATGTTGGCCGGTAGGGCGATATCAATTTTTGCAGGCCGGGGTATTTTCCTGCCGTTCATGATCTTGACGAATTTCTCCCTGTTGATCGAAAGGTTCAGCCGTTCGTTGAATTGCTTCTCCTCGCCGATGGTAGATGACACCCTGCCGGTATAATCGTGACCGGGATAGACGATCGTGTCATCCGGCAGCGCGAAAAGCTTCTTGCGGACGGAGTCGAACAGTTTCTCCGCTGACCCGCCCTGAAAATCTGTGCGGCCATTGCTGCGTATCAACAGGGAATCGCCCGTGAAAACCGTACCGGATATGAGATAGCTGGTGCAGCTATCCGTATGGCCAGGGGTAGCAAGCGCCTGCATCGTGCTGTTGCCGAAGTGCAACTCCTGCCCGTCGTGCAGGAACATGTCTACCCCCGTGACAAGACCTTCTACGCCACCGCCATAGACTATTTTTGCACCGGTGCGATCCCTGATTATCGAGGCGCCGGTGATGTGGTCGGCATGAATGTGCGTTTCGACAGCAAAGGTGAGAATCAAGCCCAACTCTTTCATTATTTTGAGGTCGCGCTCGACGTTTTCGATGACGGCATCGATGATGACCGCCTTCTGGGAATTGCGGTCGGCGACGATGTAGGTGCGACTTTCCGCTCTGTCATCGATGTCCTGTTGGACATTGACGTCCAGTAGGGTCGTGACAGTATAGGTGATGCTGATCGCCATGCATGAACCCCAACTCATGCTGAAGCTGGTAACCTTTTCCGCACACACCGGGCCTTTCGGCCTCGCGATCAGGGCTTGCCGAGAAGGGTATCGAGGGACAAATCCGCCCTCAGTCCGTTGGCCGCAAGCCATTCCGGATTGAACAGCCTCGATTGATACTTCGCGCCGGAGTCGCACAGGATCGTCGCGATGGTTTGGCCCGGTCCGCGATCGAGGGCCAGCCGCACTGCGCCTGCGATGTTGATGCCGGAGGACAGGCCGAGAAAAAGCCCCTCCTCGCGCAGGAGATGGTATAGGATGGTGAGCGCGTCCTGGTCAGGAATGCGCCACGCGCAGTCCACGGCGAGGCCCTCAAGGTTTTTGGTCACGCGGGACTGGCCGATGCCTTCTGCAAAAGAATCGCCGTCGTTCGTGTTCGTGTTGCCGTTGGTGAACCACGACCACATGGCCGCGCCATAGGGGTCTGGGCAGCCGACGGCGATTCGCGGATTGCGCTCCTTGAGATAGAGCGTGGTTCCGGCCAGTGTGCCCCCGGTGCCGACGGCGGAAACAAAGGCGCTCACTTTCCCTGCGGTCTGTTCCCAGATTTCCGGGCCGGTGGTGCGGTAATGCGCGAGGCGGTTGGCGGTGTTGTCGAACTGGTTCGCCCAGAACCAGCCCTTTTCCTCCGCCAACTGCCGCGCGATATGGTTGTAGTTTCCCGGATTGGAATATGGCTTCTCCGGCACGGTGAGAACCTCTGCGCTCAGCGCGCGCAAGAGGTCGATTTTTTCACGCGACTGGGTTTCAGGGATGACGATGACGGTATGGTAGCCCATGGCGTGACCGATGATTGTGAGGCCGATGCCCGTATTGCCGGCCGTGCCCTCGACGATAGTACCGCCTGGCCGCAGGAGCCCTCTGGCCTCGGCATCCTCAATAATACCAAGGGCGGCACGGTCCTTCACCGATCCGCCGGGGTTCATGAATTCGGCCTTGCCGAGGATTTCGCTGCCGGTCAGATCCGAAAGGCGGCGCAGGCGGATGAGCGGGGTGTTGCCAACGTAGCGATCCACTCCGTGGTAACGTGACGTGTTCATCTTATCAGTTTACGGGGCTACCCATGCAATCCGGAAAAAGCGCCGCGCGTCGTTACTGGCCAGCCGGATGGCATAGATCGCGGAGGCGACCCGGATGTGGTTGTCGGGGAGCATCAGGACCTCGAAAGAGATGGTTCTCGATCGCATGCGCGGATTTTACACAGAACAGGGCTCGGAAAATCAAATAGAATCTCCGCTCTTGGCTCCATGCCGCGTGGCCGTATGAGAAATGGGAGGGGTTAACGCAGGCTGTGGTGAATACGGTGAAGATGGTAAGCTGGGATATCAGTGGCTGGCAGACCAAACGGTGTAGCTGGTGACAACGTCTATCCTCGCATTCCGCTCACATAGGCCGCGGTCAGCGGATCGCGGGGTGCCTCAAAGATCTGCTTAACCGTCCCCGATTCAATCAGCTTCCCCGCTCCGTTTTGAACCCAGAACAAGGCGGCGTCGTCCGCAATCCGACGGGCCTGCGCAAGATTATGGGTCACGATCAGTATCGTATAACGACCCCGCAGACTGACAATCAGGTCTTCGACGACGCCGCTGGAAATGGGATCAAGCGCACTACAGGGCTCATCTAGCAGGAGCACCTCTGGCGAGAGAATCAGCGCTCTGGCCATGCACAATCGTTGCTGTTGTCCTCCCGACAGAGCCAAGGCCGGCGAACTCAGGCGGTCCTTGACTTCGTCCCACAGGCCCACGTCGCGCAGCACTGTCTCGATCTTGGCTGCGATCTGGTTATGATCCTTGAGTCCATGCTCGCGCAAGGGAAACTCCAGATTCTTCAGGATCGAGAGAGGGAATGGATTCGGTTTTTGGAAAATCATGCCGACGCGGCGACGCAAGCGGATCACATCGGTTTGCGGAGCCAGCACATCGATGCCGTCGATGCGGATGCGCCCCGCCATCCGGCACCCAGGGATGATATCAGTCAGGCGATTAAGAGATGTGAGGAAACTTGTCTTGCCGCAGCCTGACGGACCCACGAGTGCCGTAATGCATCCTTTGTTGATCGAGAGTGTCACATCGTGAAAGGCGGGCTTCTGACCATAGTGCAAGCTGAGCTGTTCGACTTCTATCAACGGGCTGGGCGCGCAGCAAGCTGGCTGTTTCTCCAAGGGAACCCAAGGCTGTGTATCCGGTGTGGAAGTGGAGGGTTTCATGCCGTGACAATTCTCCGGTGCAGCCAGTGCTCGGCCAGCCACGATGCCATTCCATTGATCGCAAGCAGCAAGACCACCAACACCAGCGCTGAGGCATAGGCATTCGCATCTCCTCCTGGGACGTTCATCGAGAGGTCGAAGATATGGATGGACAGGGCTCGACCGGAATCGAGCAGCGACTCCGGCATACGATCCACATACCCGCTCGTGAAGATGAGGGCGGCTGTTTCCGCGATGGCCCGACCCACTCCCAGCACGAGACCGACCAAGAGTCCGGGCACGGCCGCCGGCAGCAAGAGATGCACCAGCGTGGTGGTTCGCGAGAGCCCCAGAGATGCAGCGGAGAGCCGGTATTCTGATGGTACGGAGCGGAATCCTTCCTCCGTCGAACGAATCAGGATCGGCAGCACCATGCAGGCCAGCGTCAGACCGCCGGAGAGGATCGAAAAGCCCAGTCCCAGGGTTTTGCAGAAGAAAGCGTTGCCGAAGAGTCCGAAGACGATCGACGGTACGCCCGACAGCACGTCAAGACTGCGACGGGTCAGCCGGCCGAATAGACTCTCGTCCGTGGTGAATTCAGCCAGCAACACAGCGGTCCCGACGCCGATGGGAAGAGAGACCCCAAGACAGACACCTAAGATCAACGCGGTCGAAACCAAAATGGGGCCGATCCCGCCTTCGCGCCCGGCGTTCCGAGGGGGAGCCGTGAG
>Ga0187894_10000163_pt1 | contig 87690 bp, 77 predicted proteins | sample GBC1701081metaG_FD_136650 | JGI IMG/M metagenome (GOLD analysis project Ga0187894, IMG submission 136650) | White microbial mat communities from a lava cave in the Kipuka Kanohina Cave System on the Island of Hawaii, USA - GBC170108-1 metaG ...
ACGCTCTGCCACGGAGACACCTCGGAACGGCATCGCAAGCCTCCACCCTCAGGCTCGCCATGCTCGCCATTTCCGTCCACCATGTCTCCGTACACCCGTCCACCTTGTCCCTGTGCAGCACACCTGTCGAACCATGAAGGCTTCGCACGGCGATTGTGCGATCCACTTCATGGTTCGACAGGCTCACCATGAAGTGGATTTCCGGCGGTCGGCAAGCGCAGTTTGATGCCGGCGCCTGCTGGGATCGTTCTGTCAATTCGACGCCGCCCACTTGTTGAAGCGCTCGGTCAGCTTGTCGATGTTTTCGATCCAGAACTTGTCGGAGATCTGCACCGCGTTCTTGATGTTGTCGGGATGGGTGGGCAGGTCGGCCAGGCGCTTGGGATCGATCAGCTTGGTGGCGCCGATGTTGGTGACGCCGTAGGCGATCGCTGCCGGCAGCTTGGCCTGGTTCTCGGCCTTGCCGACGAAGTCGATGAACTTGTAGGCCGCATCGACATGCGGCGAGCCCTTTACGATGACCAGCGAATCGATGGTGTAGAGCGAGCCGTCCCACACGATCCCGAAGTTCCGTTTGTCCGCCTTGTTGGCGGCGTCGATGCGCCCGTTATACACCGAGGTCATCGCCACCTCGCTCGATGCCAGCAGCTGCGGCGGCTGGGCGCCGGCCTTCCACCACACCAGGTCCTTCTTGATGGTGTCGAGCTTCTTGAAGGCGCGGTCGACGCCGCCCGGCGCCGCCAGCACCTTGTAGACGTCGGCCGGTGCCACGCCGTCGGCGATCAGCGCGATCTCCAGCGATGTCTTGGGGCCCTGGCGCAGGCCGCGCTTGCCGGGGAACTTCTTGGTGTCGAAGAAGTCGGCCCAGCCGGTCGGTGCCGTCTTCAGCTTGTCCTTGTCGTAGCCCAGCACGAAATTATAGACGATGGCGCCGACCCCGCAGGGATGGATAGCCGCCTTCAGATAGGCGTCCTTGCCGCCGATCTTGCTGTAGTCGAGTTGGAGATAGAGGCCTTCGTCGCAGCCCAGCTCGAGCTCCTCGGACTCGACCTGCACCACGTCCCACGGCACGTTGCCGCCCTGGACCTTGGCGCGCAGCACGCCGATGCCGCCGTCCCACGACTCGTCGATCATATTGATGCCGGTCGCCTTCTTGAACGGCTCGAAATACACGTCACGCTGCGCCGCCTGGTAGGCACCACCCCACGACACTACCGTGAGCGGCCGCGACTGCGCATGCGCTGCTGCCACGGTCCAGGCGCCGAGCGCCACGGCGGCGATCGCGCCGAAAATCTTCCCTGACATATCGGTCTCCCTCTTTAAGAACCCGCCGCCGCTTCTGTCGCCCCGGGCACGGCGAGGAATCTCTCTGCGAACGGCAAGATTAGCGTGGTGCCGCTCGCCTTGGCAAAGCGCGTCTTGTGCCCGCGCGTGTTCGCGCGGTCGGCCGTCCGCCCGCCTGTCGCATGCTGCGCAGGTACGCGCAGAGGAGATTCACGAGTTCCTGCTTGAGCGCCGGCGCGTTCAGCATGCCCCAGCGTGCCGCATCGTGGATCACGCCCTCGACCGTCGAGGAGAGCACATGCGCGGCCGCGTCGGCGGCCGTCGTCCCGCCGCGCCATCGTCATGGCTGGCCTCAATGTCGGCGTGCAGGCCGGTGCCGGCGGTGCCGCGTTCATCGGCGCGCTGATCTGAGCTCGATTGCGGGCTCAACGGTGTCGCTGGCGGCGGACGATACCTCGTCGGGCGAGGCCGGACGTGGTAGGCTTCGCGTGGGTCGGTTCCGCGTGGTTGCGTCATCTCACGACTGGGGGGAACCATGGACGCCTTTCCGCCGCCCTACGATGCCCTGCCCGAACCGCTACGCCAGACGATCTGGGACACGTATCAGGGCAAGAGCGACAAGAATCCCTATTTCGCCTGGGACCTGGGCTTCACGAACAACCACATCCGCCTGACGCTCGAGCAGCTCCTGAAAGCGATGGATGCGGCGGGACGCCTCAAGGTGTTGAAGGAGATACACGCGCGCTTCGGGATCCTCCCGGCCGTGTGGTCCCAGATCAAGGCGATCTATGATATCTGGGATTATCCCGGCGGCCAGGACGTGTCGCAGGGATTCTCGTGCGAACTGAAGGACGCCGACGGATTGCTGACGCTGCTGCGCAGTAGCGCCGCGGCCGGCAAGTTTTGCGAGGACGGTGTCAGCGCGCATCGCCCCTGCGATACGTTCCGCGAGATCATCAAGGCCGGCCCTGGATTGCATGTATGTATCGTGCCGAAAGCGGATCGCGCCAGCCACGTGCACGGCATCCACATCGACAAGTTCCAGGTGATCTGTACGCGCGATGCGAAGGGCATGTGCGACTACAGCTACTTCAACTGGCAGTTCTATGACCACATGAAAGACGCGACGCCGTGGGTCCTGAAAGAGAAAGTCCTCAAACCCATCCTGCAGAATCCCCCGACACCGGCTTTCAAGCCGGGCGAGCCCAAGCTGTAGGCTCGTCCTTCGCTGCGACGGCTCAACAGGTCCTTCGCCGTGCTCAGGACATGTGATCTTTACCTCCCCCGCAAGCGGGGAAGGTAAAGAATTACAAGTTTCAGCCTGCCTTCAGTGCCACGCAATCCCGTGCGCCGAAGCCGACCGTGACGGTCTCGCCGGCGCCGTGCGGCAGGACATGGCCGGTGTTGGCCGCCTTGACCACGAAATCGTCGTTGCCGGCGACCGACAGCACGATGCGCGTGTGGTCACCCAGATAGATCAGCTCGCGCACCTGGCCGCTCAGCGTATTGTCGGCGCGCTCGTCGGGTCCCAGGATCCGCGCGCGCTCCGGTCGCAGCGACACCAGCGCGCGCGAGCCGGCTGGCCCGGCGTCGGCCACGCGGCCGACGACCTCGCCGCCGGCGTCCAGGCTGACGCGCGCCTCTTCGCCGCGATGATCGCGCACCGTCCCGGCCAGCCGGTTGCTCTCGCCGATGAAGCCGGCCACGAAACCGTTGTGCGGTCGCTCGTAAAGGCCCTCGGCGGTGTCGAGCTGCTGGATCACGCCCTCGTGGAACACCGCGATGCGATCCGACATGGCCAGCGCCTCGGCCTGGTCGTGGGTGACGTAGACGAAGGTGATGCCGAGCTGCTCGTGCAGGGAGCGGATCTCGAACTGCATGTGCTCGCGCAGCTGTTTGTCGAGCGCGCCCAGCGGCTCGTCCATCAGGACCAGCGACGGCTCGAACACCAGGGCGCGCGCCAGCGCCACGCGCTGCTGCTGGCCGCCCGACAGCTGGGCCGGCCGTCGGTCGCCGAAGCCGGCGAGATGCACCATGTCGAGTGCCCGGCGCACCTTCTCGCCGATCGCGGCGCGTGGGATTTTGCGCACCGTCAACGGATAGGCCAGGTTCTGCGCCACGGTCATGTGCGGGAACAGCGCGTAGTTCTGGAACACCACACCGATGCCGCGCCGGTGCGGCGGCAGCCGGGTCACCGAGCGGCCCTCGAGCAGGATCTCCCCTGTCGTCGCCGATTCGAAGCCGGCCAGCATCATCAGCGTGGTCGTCTTACCCGAGCCTGACGGTCCCAGCAGGGTCAGGAACTCGCCGCGCACGACGTCGAGATCGAGATGGCGCACAACAAGGCTCTTGCCGTCATAGCTCTTGGTCACGCCGCGCATGCTGACAATGGCGTCACTGCCGACTTCCACAGTTTCGTGCTCCCCGAGCGTCCTGGACCTCGGCGCTTGTTTACCCCGCCCTTTGTGCAGGTGCTACGGGAAGTCTTGAAGCCGTCCGGCCGCATGGCGCGGGCGCGGCTTACCATGTGACAGCCCAAAGCTCCATGCGCAGTGTGGGCAATCCGGGCGCGACATGGATGGGATTTCGCTGATCGACAGGATCGTCGACTGCAGACCGCGCCACGTAACGTCGGAGCCGATCTGCCGCTCGTGCCGTTGAGCGACAATCATCTGGGCCTCGAATTCGCGGCGCTCCCGCGGCGTCCATCGCTCCATGGGCGTCTGGCTCATCAAACTCTCCATGCGATCGTGCCGATCTTACTTGCGGCATCCGAGCGCCGGGATGGGCTCGCGCCCTATCCAGAGCTCCATGACCAATTCCAGCCACCTGCCGCAGACGAGGAGCCGGAAGCCGCCAGTGTGGCGGCAGGCGCGGGAGATTTCACTCGATCGATCGATGTCGACGTAGGGCGGTCCGCTATGCGCTGGTCGGTCCGCGCGCGGCCGGCCGATGTCAGAGAAGCGTTCTCTCGCGTCTCCTGGCCGGCAGGTCGAACGGGCTTCTCGGCGGCGGCCTGGGTGATTTTGTACGTCTGATCGCGTACTCTAGAACACGTCGTAGTCCCATTTCTGCCGTCGGCGGAACGCCGAGATCGGTAAGCCAGGCTCTGTCTCCGACATCGGCATAGACACCGGCGATATCCTTGAACAGCTTCGAGACAAATTTGTGCTCGATGGTTTTGTCGAAACCCTTGGCGTTATGAAGATTATGGATGAACGCCACCTGAATGACCGAGACCGGATGTTTCGACGCATGAATTCGCCGCAGTGCGTCGGCGACCGCGGCCTTGTCCGAGTCGTCGAATGGAGGGTTTCCGTTCAGTCTCATCAAGTAAGCGTATTGTGCCAGGTGCGCGGCGACCTCGCCTTCCAGGCGCAGGACGTGCAGTTCTTCAATGTCGATGAGGGCGTGCGTGCACTCGTGCAGGATCGTCGCACGCCGTTCATTCGACGACTCGCTGTCCGAAGGGAACCGGAGCGTGTTGGAATCCATGAAGTAGGACGGATCAGTGCCCTTGCCGCCCACCTTGATCTTGATGGCGTCGGCCTCGATGTATTCCGCAACCTTGCGATATCCCGCGGCGGAGACCGTAACGGGTCCGACGCGGAAACGTATCGAGGCGAGTCTGGCGTCCGCAAGGGTATCGAGAACGTCGGTCTTCGTGATCGCCATACGGTCGCTCCGCCCGAACGTCAGCCTGCATCACGGCGCCCGTCGAACAGCGTGCGACGATCAGCGTCGGTTTTCATCCTCCACCTGCAGGATGTACACCCGCTCAAAGCACATAATTCCGTGGCCACCGTCACAGTACGATGGCGCAACCTTTCTCGCGCATGAGATCGGTCCCGTTCGGCCATCGAGGAACCATGAAGCCCGCCGCCAACGCGCTCGCGGCCGCGTTGGTCGCCGCGGGCTGGCGGCTCACTCTTGCCAGGGGAAGCGCGGGGCGAAGAGGTCGACGCTGTAGTGCGACAGGCGGAACGACTCGGTGGCGTTCACCAGCGCGGCGCGGATGCCGGGCTCGAGTGCGGAGTGGCCGGCATCGGGCACGATCACGCAATTGGCCTCGGGCCAGGCCTGGCGCAGTTCGTCGGCGGTCGCCGGCGGGCAGACGATGTCGTAGCGGCCCTGCACGATGGTGCAGGGCAGGTGGCGGATGCGGTCGAGGTCCTTCCAGGGCCAGCCTTCGGACAGGAAGACGCGATTGACGAAGTAATGGGCCTCGATGCGCGACAGCGCGAGCGCGAAACCGCCACCTTCGGCTTCCAGCGGTCCCTTGGCGCCGGGATACAAGGTCGAGCACGCCGCCTCGTAGCGGCTCCAGGCACGGGCGGCGGGCTGATGCCGCGCCGGGTCGGCGTCGGTGAGCCGGCGGTAGTAGTTGCCCAGCACGTCGCTGCGTTCGGCCGGCGGCAGATGGCCGACGAAATCACGCCAGGCCTCGGGGAACACGACCTTCATGCCGTGCAGGAACCACTGCACCTCGCTGTCGCGTCCCAGGAAGATGCCGCGCAGGATGAAGCCCAGGCAGCGGTCGGGGTAGCGCTGGCCGTAGGCCAGCGCCAGGGTCGATCCCCAGGACCCGCCGAACACCAGCCATTGCTGGATGCTCAGGTGCTGGCGCAGCCGTTCGAGATCCTCGACCAGGAGGGCGGTGGTGTTGTCGGTGACGTCGCCCAGCGGCAGCGACCGTCCTGCACCGCGCTGATCGAAGATGATGATGCGGTAGAACGACGGATCGAAGAAGCGGCGATGCACCGGCGCCGAGCCGGCACCGGGCCCGCCATGCAGGAAGACGACAGGCACGCCGTCGGGATTGCCGCTTTGCTCCCAATAGAGCGTGTGCCGGCGATCGACAGCCAGCATGCCGCTGGCGTAAGGAACGATGTCCGCGAACAGTTCCGACCGTAGCGGGTTCTCCGACCTCGGCATGCGCCCCGTGCCCTCTGGCAAATCGCGCGGGCGCCGAGCCTGGCATCCGTCGCTCTCATGATGGATGCTGATTTTATGCAAACGATCCGGCGGGTCAAATGCCCAGAGCAGGGATTACCTTCCCCCGTTTGCGGGAACATGGGTAACAGTTTGTAGTCACCACATGGGTAACAGTTTCCCCAATTCAGGCTATGGCCGTGTGCCGCCACCCCTGCGGGGAAAGGTATGGTCGGCGATACTGGGCCTGGTGGCGGCACTCGGTGTGCAGATCGGGCCGGCCGCTGCCGACGGTTGCGGCGATGCCGGGGCGAGTGCCGGCGTCGGCATCCGCGCGATCGACGGCGACACCTTCGTCACGGAGGACGGCCGGGAATGGCGGCTGGCCGGCGTGCTGGCGCCCAAGCGCGGCGATGGCGCCCGCGCGCCCGTGCCCGATGACGCGGCACGCAGCGCCGACAGGTCGCAAGGTTCACCGGCCGATGCCGCCCACGACGCGTTGGCCGCGATCGTCACGCGCCAGTCTTTGTGGCTGACGCCGATCGGCGATACCGTCGATCGCTATGGCCGGCGCCTTGCTGCGGTACGCGATGCGACATGCCGGTCCGTTGCTGAGCGACTCCTCGCCGCAGGCCATGGTCGCGTCTATCCCACAGTCGTGACACGGACTCTGGCGCCGGTGCTATATGGTGCGGAGGCGTCGGCGCGCACCGCGGCGCGTGGCCTGTGGGCCGACGGCCGCTATCGCCTGCTGCGATCATCGGACATCGGTACCCTCTACGATGCCTACGTGGTGGTCGAGGACCGGCCGGTATCGGTGATCACCGCGCGTGGCGGCACGACCCTGGTCTTCGGCGAGGACGCGCGGCGCGATTTCGGCGTGACGATCGCGCCGAAGGTCCGCACACTCCTGAAGACGGCAGGCTTCGAGCCTGCCGTTCTCGTCGGACGTCAGGTAAGGGTGCGCGGTTGGTTGCGCCGTCGCGGTGGTGCGCCTGTCATCGACCTGATGGTGCCCGAGCAGTTGGAGGTCGTGGGGCCATGAGTGGCGTTTTTGTCATCCTGAGCGCAGCGAAGGATCTGTTGAGCCGTCGTTTCGCACGGACCGTGAAGGCGCGTGTACCATCGTCGGTCCCGCGCCATGGCACCGCACAACAGGCCCCTCGCTGCGCTCAGGACGACAGAACGCTCTGCGCCGTCGTCATCTTGGTGCTCGGGCTGGTGCTCGCAGGCGCGTGTGCGCCGCAGGGCGAGGGACCAGCGCCAACACCAACGACACAGGCCGCCACCGGCGACAGAGCAGCACCCGCGGCCGCCGACAACGGCACGCCCGTTGCCGCCGACGCCCAGCGGGCGTTGGCGCTGCGCCGCTATGGCGGCGCCTACACCGAAGGTTCGACCGCCGCCTATGTCGAGCGTGTCGGCCGGCAACTCGTGACGGCCAACGCGCTCGGTACCGCCGACTGGCGGTTCACGGTGCTGAATTCGCCGACCGTCAATGCATTCGCGACCGAGCGCGGCGAGGTGTTCGTCACGCGCGGGCTGCTGGCGGTGCTGCAGGACGAAGCCGAGCTGGCAGCGGTGATGGGCCACGAGATGGGGCATGTGCTGGCGCGCCATGCCGCGCAGCGCCGCGCCCAGGAGGCCCGCATCTACCAGACGGCGCTCGAGGTGGCGCGCAGCACGCGCGATCCGCAGCTGGCGCTGGCATTCGCCGAGGCGGAGCTGGCGCAGGTGCGCGCCTACTCGCGCGATCAGGAATTCGAGGCTGACCGGATCGCCATCCAGCTGATGACCAAGGCAGGCTACGAGTCCGCTGCAGCGGTGCGCTCGCTGGAGCGACTGCTGGAATATAACGCACTGCAGGCCCGCGTGCTGGGACTGCCGCCGGATGTGTTCGAACGGCAGGGGCGCTTCGCCACGCACCCGCGCACGCTCGATCGCGTCGAGGCGGCGCGTGCCGAGGTTGGCGATACCGCCGGCGGCCGGCGCGAGTCCGACGCCTATCTCGATGCGGTCAACGGCATGCTGTACGGCGACACGCCGCAGGAGGGCTACGTGCGCGGCCGGCGTTTCCTGCATCCGCGGCTGGGCTTCGCGTTCGAAGTGCCGCCGGGCTATGCGCTGCTCAACAACCCGCAGTCGGTGCAGGCCCGCGGACCGGACAACGCCTATATGATGTTCGCCTGCACCACGCGGCGTCCCGAAGGCGACATGGTCCTGGCGATGCGCCGGCTGTTTTCCTCGGTGCCGCTGACCGATCCGAAGACGTTGGTCATCAACGGTTTCGATGCGGCCACAGGCGTGACACCGCGGTCGGCCGAAAGCGGCGATGTCGACGGGCGCGTCGTGGCGATCGACTTTGCGCCGGGCATGTGCACGTTCCTGCTGGTGTCGCGCGCCTTGGGGTCGGCGTCGCGCGCCCACGAAATGTTCAGCGCAGCCCAGACCTTCCGCCGCCTCAGTTCGGCCGAGGCGGAACGGCTGCGGCCGTTGCGGCTGATGGTGGTGACGGTGAAACCGGGCGATACGGCGGAACGGCTGGTGGCGCGCGGGCCCGCGGTCGAAGGCCATCGCCTCGAGCGCTTCCTGGTGTTGAACGGCCTGCAGGCCGGCGACAGGCTGGTGCCGGGGCAGCGCGTCCGGGTCGTGGTGAGCGAATGACGGATTTCCTGGTCACGCCGGATCCGGCTCAACCCGCGCGCGGCCGGCTTCAGATTCCCGGCGTCGGCGATCGGCTCTGCGCGCTGGGCCGAAGCGGCGTGCGGGCCGACAAACGTGAAGGCGATGGCGTGACGCCCGCCGGCACCTGGCCACTGCGTGGCGTCTGGTATCGTGCCGATCGTCTGTCTGATCCGCCGCCGACCGTGCTGCCGCTGCGCGCCATCGTCGCGACCGACGGGTGGTGCGACGATCCATCGTCACCCGACTACAATCGCCCGGTGAACCTGCCGCATGCCGCGCGGCACGAGCGGCTGTGGCGTCATGACGCGCTCTACGATGTCGTCGTCGAGCTGGGCTACAACGACGATCCGCCTGTCGCCGGTCGCGGCAGTGCGATCTTTCTGCACGTCGCGCACACCGATTTTGCACCAACCGAAGGCTGCGTGGCGCTAGCGCGCGCGGATCTGCTGGAATTCGTGCGCCTCTGCCGCCGTGGTGACACACTGCAGGTGGTCTTACCGTCATCCCGAGCGTAGCCAGCGATCTCCTTGAAATGGAGTCTGTCGTCGCAGGAGATCCCTCGCTGCGCTCGGGACGGCAGCCTTGTATACTGCACCCGCAACAACGAGAAGGATCGGACTCCCCCTCATGACCGTTTCTTACGACGTGCTCGGCATGGGCAACGCGATCGTCGATGTGCTGGCAACCACCGATGACGAATTCCTGCGATTGAACAAACTGGCCAAGGGCGCCATGTCGCTGATCGACGCCGAACGCGCCGAGGCGTTGTACCAGGCGATGCGGGGCGCCGTGGAATGCTCGGGCGGCTCGTGCGGCAACACCATGGCCGGCATCGCGTCGCTGGGTGGCAAAGCCGCCTATATCGGCAAGGTGCGTGACGACGGCCTGGGGTGGACGTTCCGCCATGACATCCGCGCCGCCGGCGTGGCGTTCGACACGCCGGCGGCGACATCGGGACCGCCGACCGCGCGCAGCCTGATCTTCGTGACGCCCGATGCGCAGCGCACGATGAACACCTATCTCGGCGCCTGCGTCACGCTCAGCCCCGCCGACGTCGATCCCGCGCTCGTCGCTTCGGCCAAGGTCACCTACGTCGAGGGCTATCTGTGGGACGCGCCCGATGCGAAGGCGGCCGTGGTCAAGGCGATGGACGCCGCGCACGCCGCCGGTCGCCAGGTGTCGCTGACCCTGAGCGACTCCTTTTGCGTCGATCGCTGGCGCGATGAGTTCCGCGAACTGGTGCGCACCAAGGTCGACATCCTGTTCGCCAACGAAGGCGAGCTGCTGTCGCTCTATCAGGCCAAGAGCTTCGACGACGCGCTACAGGCGGCTCGCCATGACGGCCAGATCCTGGCGCTGACGCGCAGCGCCAAGGGCTCGGTGGTGGTGCGCGGCGACGAAGTACACGTCGTCGATGCCGCGCCGGTGAAGAAGGTCGTCGACACCACCGGTGCTGGCGATCTCTACGCCGCCGGTTTCCTCTATGGCTGCACGCGCGACCTGCCGCTGGCCGAGTGTGCGCGCATCGGCGGGATCGCCGCCGCCGAAATCATTAGCCACGTCGGCGCGCGGCCGGCGAAGCCGCTGAAGACGCTGATTTGAACCTTCCTCCCCAGCTTCGCTGGGGAGGTGCCCCGAAGGGGCGGAGGGGAGCCGTCGTGATCTTGGTAATAGAGACCACGTCGGCTCCCCCTCCGGCCTTCGGCCACCCCGGTGGAAGCTCTGCTTCCACCTGATCCCAACTGCGGGAGGGAATAGGAACCGCAGTGCCCGACTCCACTGCATCCGACACCAAGACCGGTTGGACCGAGGCCATCCTCGCCTACCGTCACGGCAGCGTGCGCGCGGCGCTGTTTCTGGGCTTTTCCAGCGGGCTGCCGCTGCTGTTGGTGTTCGGTACCCTGTCGGCACGGCTGCGCGAAACCGGCATCGATCGCACCACGATCGGCTTCATCAGCTGGGTGGCGATGACCTACGCCTGGAAGTTCGCCTGGGCGCCGCTGGTCGACCGCCTGCCCGTGCCGCTGCTGACGGCGTGGCTGGGCCGGCGGCGCAGCTGGATGCTGCTGGCCCAGTCGGTGATCGTGATCGGCTTGCTGCTGATGGCTGGCTTCGATCCGCGTAGCGACCTGCAGCCGCTGGTGATCGCCGCCGTGCTGGTCGCCTTCGCTTCGGCGACCCAGGACATCGCCGTCGATGCCTGGCGCATCGAGGCAACGGGACCGGAACTGCAGGGGCCGACCGCGGGCGCCTATCAGCTCGGCTATCGCATCGCCGTGCTCGCTGCCGGCGCCGGCGCGCTCTACCTCGCGGAGATCTATGACTGGCGGACAGCGTATCTGGCGATGGCGCTGCTGGGCGGCGTCGGCGTGCTCGCGACCCTGCTGGTGCGCGAGCCGGCGCCGCGTACCGCACCGCCGCTGCCGGACGGGTCGACGGGTTCGATCTCGTCGCGCCTCGCGGCCTGGTTCGCGACCGCCGTGGTCGGGCCGTTCCTTGATTTCTTCCAGCGCATGGGATGGCTGGGTGTGGCGATCCTGGCCTTCATCGGCCTGTTCCGCATCAGCGACATCACGCTGGGGGTGATGGCCAACCCGTTCTACATCGACATGGGCTTCTCCAAGGCCGACATCGCCACGGTCAGCAAGGTCTACGGCTTCTGGATGTCGATCGGCGGCGCACTGGCCGGTGGTGCGATCGTCACGCGCTACGGTATCCGCGCACCGTTGATCTGGATGGCGCTGCTGCTGCCGCTGACCAACCTGTTGTTCGCGGCGCTGGCAGCGCACGGCGAGCCCGACGTCTGGCTGTTGGCGGCCGCCATCTCGGCCGACAATTTCGTCACCGGCATCTCGGGCTCGGTGTTCATCGCCTACCTGTCGAGCCTGACCAACACGGCCTACACCGCCACGCAATACGCGCTCTTCAGCTCGCTGATGCTGCTGCCCGGCAAGTTCCTCGGCGGCTGGTCGGGCGCCATCGTCGACTGGGCGCAGGCCCATGGCCGGACGCTGCCGGTGCTGGGCGACCTGCTGGCGGTGCTGGCGCAGGCGCCGGCACAGCAGGGCTACGTGCTGTTCTTCCTGTACACGACCGTCATCGGCCTGCCGACGGTGATGCTGGCGATCTGGCTGACCCGGCGCGATCTGGCCGTCGTCCCTTCTCCTCGCGAAGGCGGGGAGAAGGTGGCGCGTAGCGCCGGATGAGGGGATTTTTGGGACCGCGGGCAGGCTGCCCGCGGTCCCAAAAGACCCGCGGACAGTGTCTTGGCGGTAATGCGGTTCAGCGTCAGCATGGGGCCACCATGAGCCTGCGCCACCTCGATGCCCTCTTGAAGCCGCGTACCGTCGCCCTGGTCGGGGCCAGCGCGCGGCCGGGCACTGTCGGCGCGCTGCTGCTGGGTAAGCTGACCGACGGGCGCTTCGCGGGTGAGGTATGGCCGGTCAATCCCAGGGGCCAGCTCGACGGCACATCCACCGTCTTCCGCGATGTGCGCGCGCTGCCGGGGGCGCCGGACCTTACCCTGATCGCGGCGCCCGGCCGGTATGTCCCCGGCATCTTGCGTGACCTCGGCCGGCGCGGCGGCAAGGCGGCCGTGGTCTTCGCCGACGATCTCGGCGGCGGCGATGCCGGCCGCCACCTCAAGGCCAAGCGCGTACTGCTTCATATCGCGCGGCACTACGGGCTGCGGATTCTTGGCCCGTCGTCGGTCGGGCTGCAGTCGACCGCGATCAAGCTCGACGCCAGCCTGTCGCCGACCGAAGCCGTCGCCGGCGATCTCGCCTTCGTCACCCAGTCGGCCGCCGTCGGCAGTGCCGCGGTCGATTGGGCGGCGTCACGTCGCATCGGCTTCAGCCATGCCGTCACCCTGGGCGAGATGACCGACATCGATTTCGGCGTGATGCTCGACTGGCTGGCGCTGGATGAAGGGACGCGCGCCATCCTGCTGCACATCGAGTCGGTGAAGGACGCGCGCCTCTTCATGTCGGCAGCGCGCGCCGCTGCCCGCGCCAAGCCCGTGATCGTGCTGAAGACCGGCCGCCGCTCGGCGACAGCGCGCACCGTGCACGCATATTCCGGTGCGGTGACCGAGGAGGCTTATGACGCTGCCTTCCGCCGTGCCGGCATGCTGCGGGTGGGCGATCTGGACGAGCTGTTCGAGGCCACCGCAACCCTGGCCGGCCGGCGCCAACCGGTCGGCGACCGGCTCGCGATCCTGGCCAATGGCGGCGGGCTGGGCGTGCTCGCCGCCGATACTCTGCTCGATCTCGGCGGCCGGCTTGCCGCCATCGAGTCCAACGCACAGGGTCGCCAGACCTGGGCCCGCGGCAATCCGCTCGACGTCACCAGCGATGCGCCGGCCGAGCGCTATGCCGAGGCGGCGCAGGCGCTGCTGGCGGCGCCGACCGTGGACGCCGTGCTGGCGGTTCACGCGCCCTCGCCGTTCGTGCCGGCGACGGCACCGGCCCAGGCGCTGATCGCTGCCGCTGCCGGCAGCCGCAAGCCGGTGCTGGCAAGCTGGGTCGGCGGCGCCACGCAGGAACCGTCACGAGGCCTGTTCGTCGAGGCCGGCATGCCGCACTACGACACGCCGCGTCAGGCGGTGCGCGGCTTCATGCATCTGGTGAACTTCCGGCGCAACCGCGAGACCCTGATGGAAACGCCGGCCTCGCAGCCCGAGGCGTTCACCATCGATATCCCCCGCGCGCGCAGCATCATTGCAACGGCGCGCCGCGCCGGCCGCAGCGAGCTGACGCCCGAGGAGTCGCTCTTCTTGCTGCAGGCGGCGGCGATCGCGACAGCGCCGACTTTCCGGCCGATCGAGGGCACTGCCTACGATCTCGTGGCGGCGCTGCGCGAGGATGCCGTGTTCGGCCCGATGCTGGTGTTCGGTCGCGGTGGGCTGGTCGGCCGGCGGCTCGACGACCGCTCGCTGGCGCTGCCGCCGCTGAACATGGCGCTGGCGCGCGACGTCATGGCCCGCACGCGGGTTTGGCGGCTGCTGCAGGGTGGTGATGGCCAGCCGCCGGCGGCGCTCGATGCGTTGGCGCTGACGTTGATCAAGGTGGCGCAGATCGCCGTCGACCTGCCGGAGATCGAGTCCCTGCGTATCGATCCGCTGCGCGTCGATGCGCGTGCCGCCGTGGCGATGGCGGCGCGCATCTGGCTGGCGCCCGAAGCGCTGACGGCATCGCGTCTGGCGATCCGCCCCTATCCCAAGGAGCTGGAGAGCACGCAAACATTGTCGGACGGCCGCGCTTTCTTGCTGCGCCCGATGCGGCCGGAGGACGAGCCCGCCATCATCGAGATGACCGAGCGCATGGATCGCGAGGACGTGCGCATGCGTTTCTTCGCGCCGCTGCCGCGGCTGTCGCACGAGATGGCGGCGCGCCTGACGCAACTCGACTACGATCGCCAGATGGCGTTGATCGCTCTGGGCAATGATGCCGACGGTCGGCGCCATGCCTGGGGCGTCGTGCGTGTCGCTGCCGATCCGGACAACGAATCGGCTGAATTCGCGGTTGCCGTGCGCGGCGATATGAAGGGTCGCGGTCTGGGGTCCCTGCTGATGAACCAGATCATCGCCTATGCGCGCACGCGCGGCCTCAAGACGGTGATGGGCTACGTGCTGTCCGAGAACGAGCCGATGCTGTCGCTCAGCCGGCACCTGGGCTTCACGCCCGTGCGCGTGCCCGACGATCCGACCGTGCAGAAAGTAACACTGCGCCTGTAAGAGCCTGAGCGGGTGAATGCGGCGCACTTCACCTGTGCTCACCATGAAGCGATTCCCATTTTGATAGGGCTTCAATCACGTGTGGGATGCAGCCGCCCGACGAGCAGGTTACAACACCATCATGTCGCTCGACTCGCCCCTCCGGCGCATCGCATGCGCGGTCGCGGCGTTGCGCGGCTGGCGGCGCTGGCTTGTGGCCGCCCTGCTCGGCACCGGCGCCGGCTTCGCGATGCCGCCATGGTCCCTGTTCCCGCTGATGGTGGTGGGCCTTGTCGGCCTGGTCTGGTTGATCGATGGCACCACGCTGTCGCCTGACGGCGATGCCGGCGCGCCGCGCCCGTACCGGCGCAGTTTCGGCGACGGGCTGCTGTGGGGGCTGGGGTACTTCTCGGTCGGCAGCCTATGGATCATCGAGGCATTCTCGGTGCCGCCGGCCGACTTCGTGGTGCTGGGACCGCCGATCGTGGGTGGTCTCGCCGTCGTGCTTGCGATCTTCATCGGCCTGTCGTGCCTGGCCTGGACGTGGATCGTGCGCCGCCGCCCGCGCCTGGGCCGGGGCTGGGTGCGGGTGGTGCTGTTCGCCATCCTGGTGGCCGGGTTCGAATGGCTGCGGGGGCACGTCTTCACCGGCTTTCCGTGGAATCCTTTCGGCCATGTCTGGGCCTTCGCGACGGCCCTGCTGCAGCCGGCCGCCTTCGTCGGTGTCTACGGGCTGAGTGCGCTCACCGTGGCGTGGCTGGCCATGCCTGCGGCGTTCAGTGGCGGACGCTGGCGCGGGGCGGCGGTTGCCGGTGTCATCCTGGCATTGCCGTTCGCCGCCGCCGCACCGCGCGTGCTGACCGCCGAACCGCCGCCAACCACCGGGCCGTTGGTGCGAATGGTGCAGCCCAACATCCCGCAGAGCGAAAAATGGCTGTGGGAAAAGCGTGACCAGCACCTGGCCAAATTGCTCGACATGAGCACCGCCCAGCGGCCGGCCGGGGTGCGGTATGTCATCTGGCCGGAGACCGCGGTGCCGTTCCTGCTGGCGCAGTCACCGGAGGCGCTGCGGATCGTCGCGACCGCGGTGCCGTCGGGCGGTTACCTGCTGGTCGGCGCGCCGCGCGGTGCGATGACGCCGGACGAAGCGCGCATCGTGTCGCCGGGCAGCTACCGGCCGCAATGGAACAGCCTGCATGTGATCGACGGTGGCGGCACCATCCGCGCCACCTACGACAAGGTCCATCTCGTGCCGTTGGGCGAGTACCTGCCGCTGCGGCATTACTATGCGCTGCTGGCTGACACCATCGGCCGCGGGTCCTTCGAAGCGGGCACCGAGCGGCGGACCATTCGCCTGCCGGGGTTGCCGCCGGTGGGCGTCGTCATCTGCTACGAAGCGATCTTCCCCGCTGCCGTGATCGATCCCGTCGATCGACCGGACTGGATCTTGAATGTGACCAATGACTCCTGGTTCGGCGCGTCGAGCGGGCCCTACCAGCACATGGTCAGTGCCCGCCTGCGGGCTGTGGAAGAAGGACTACCATTGGTTCGTGTCGCCAATACCGGCATCTCTGCCATGATCGATGGGTATGGTCGGATCGAGGCACAACTGGGCATGGAGAAAACTGGAGTCATCGACCACAACCTGCCGCCGCCTCTGGCGCCGACTCCGTTTGCGCGCTTTGGTGATTGGGCGTTTCTGACCTTATTGTTGATACTGGCCCTGCCTGTTGCTTATCTCGCCAGGCGAAATTGAATTGTCCGCAGTCCGGTTCCCAGCACGCGAACCGTTTCGCAGCCCTAAAAAGGCGCGAGCGCGATCACAAGAAAGCAACCGGACATATTAAAAAAGGTATTAACAATAGGACAATTTCACGTCAGAATAACGACCGTGTGCTTATCGGCTTAACGCTGAATACGCGCATCTGCGTTGTACTGTGGAAGGACGCGGGACGAACCGCACCTTCCCCGCACGCAGGAGGCGAGCCCGGGACGACGATCCCGGCGGCGTCGAGCCATCGCACCGGGTGGCACGGCAGCCGCAAGTGAAGGAGTAAAAAAATGGCAGGTCATCCGGTCGACGTTCACGTGGGGACACGGGTGCGGCAACGCCGAACACTACTCGGCATGAGTCAGGAAAAGCTCGGGGAAGCAGTCGGTCTGACGTTCCAGCAAATCCAGAAGTACGAGCGGGGCGCCAACCGAATCGGGTCCAGCCGGCTGTACGAGTTCAGCAAGGTGCTGGATGTGCCGGTGTCCTATTTCTTCGAAGACATGCCGGTCAACGTCCTGGTCGGGCCGCGCCGCGGCCGCGGCCGTAAGGGCGGTTTTGCCGAAGAAGGCACGCCGTTCGAGGACGAGAAGGATCCGCTCGCCAAGCGCGAGACGCTCGAGCTGGTGCGCGCCTACTACAAGATCGACGAGGCCAAGGTGCGCAAGCGCATCTTCGAAATGGTCAAGGCAGTCGGGGCCGCATCGCGGGCGCACAAGCTGACGGGGACCGGCAAGCGCAAGTGACTGATGCTTGCCGCCGGTCGGGGCCGGACGGCAAATGTCGGCTGCGACGGCACGGTCGGTGCTGAGGCGCGATCGCAGCCTACGGGGGCTCCGCCGGTTGTGATCGGCGCAGGGCGGACGCCGCCGGTGTCGGCTTGTCGTGTTGGCAGGCGCTTGCTTGCGCATTCCTTCCTTTCGAGCCTGTGGCTTCCATTCGCGTTGCGGTGCGGCTAGACCTTTGCGGTCCGCTACGCCGGGGAAGATCCATGTCCGCCAGTTCACTCGCCGCGCTGCCGCCGCATCAGGCTGGACCCGCTGGCTGGTATGGACCTGACATGGCGCGGCGCTCGGACTGGATCGTGCCGCTGCAAGCGGCCGACCTGGCCGAGATCGACGCGGCGACGGAGCGGCTGGTGGCGCGCGGTGCCGACATCGCGGAGATCACGCGGGCGGACTTCGCGCTGCCGACTCTGGGGCCGAAACTGGCGCAGGCGCTCGATGCGCTGCTGCACGGCCGCGGCTTCGTGCTGCTGCGCGGCCTGCCGGTCGAGCGCTACAGCGCGCGTGCGGCGGCGACGGCGTTCTTCGGCATCGGTGCCCATCTCGGCAATGCCCGCTCGCAGAACGCCAAGGGCCACGTGCTGGGTCATGTCAAGGACATGGGCCTGTCGAGCAAGGACCCCAACGTTCGCATCTACCAGACCAACGAGCGGCAGACCTATCACACCGACTCGTGTGACGTGGTCGGCCTGCTGTGCCTGAAGACGGCGCGGCGTGGCGGCTTGTCGACCCTGGTCAGCTCGACCACGATCTTCAACGAGATGCGCCGGCGCCGGCCCGAGCTGCTGGCGCTGCTGTTCCAGCCTGTCGCCACGGATCGCCGCGGCGAGGTCCCCGCCGGCATGAAGCCGTACTTCGAGATCCCGGTCTTCAGCTGGCACGAGGGTCACCTGACCGCGATCTACCAGCGCCAGTACATCGACAGCGCCCAGCGGCTGGACGGCGTGCCCGCGTTGAGTGAGCAGCAGGTGGCGGCGCTCGACCTGTTCGACGAGCTGGCCAACGACCCGGCGCTCAACCTGCATATGGAGTTCAAGCCCGGCGACATGCAGTTCGTGCACAACCACACCCTGCTGCACGACCGCACCGGCTTCGAGGATTGGGACGAGCCCGACCGGCGCCGCCATCTGCTGCGTCTGTGGCTGGCCTGCCCCGGTGCCCGGCCGCTGCCGGCGGTCTTCGCCCAGCGCTACGGCAAGGTCGATATCGGCGACCGCGGCGGCATCATCGTGCCCGGTACCACCATCCTCAACGCGCCGCTGGACGCGGTGTGAGCCTGCGGTCCCTCGAGGCCCTCGTCCGCGGCCATCCGCTGCTGGCGGTGGTGCTGGGTCGCTGCGCGGCCTGGGCGTTGCCCGACGCTTGGCTGGTGGCGGGCGCGGTGGCGCAGGGCGTGTGGAACGCCACGACAGGCCGGGATCCGGTCTACGGCATCAGGGACATCGACATCGTCTATTTCGATGCCGCCGACCTGTCGGCCGAAACCGAGGCGGCGCACGAAACGCGCCTGCGCGACCTGCTGGCCCCTCACATGCCTGCGGGCGTGCCGGTCAAGCTCGACGTGAAGAACGAGGCGCGCGTGCACTTCTGGTACAAAGACGTCTTCGGCCATGGCATCAATCCCTACCGATCGACCGAGGATGCCATCACCACGTTCCCGACGACGGCCACCAGCATCGGCGTGCGACTGGATGCCGGCGCGCTGCGCGTCTGCACACCGTTCGGCATCGATGATCTGATGGCTGGCATCGTGCGGCCCAACAAGCGGCAGATCACCCGCGCGGTCTACGACAACAAGGTCGCGCGCTGGCGCACGCTATGGCCGGAGCTGACGTACCTGCCGTGGGATCACACCCAGCCGCCGTCGACGACATAGTGCTGGCTGGTGCAGGCGGCGGCCTCGTCGGAGATCAGGAACACGACAAAACGGGCGACATCGTCGGGGACCAGCCAGCGCTTGAGGCACTGCGCCTCGAGCATGCGCTTCTCGCCCTCCGGCGTGATCCACAGGCGCTTCTGCCGCTCGGTGAGGATCCAGCCCGGCGCCACGGCGTTCACCCGCACGTTGAAGGGCCCATAGTCGCGCGCCAGCGAGCGCGCCAGGCCCAGCACGGCCGATTTGGCGGCGGTATAGACTGCCATGCCGCCCATGCCGGTCATCCACGAGATCGAGGCGAAGTTCACGATCGCACCGCCGCCGGCCGCCTTCATATCGGGCAGCACCGCCTGCGCGGCGAAGAACTGATGGCGCAGATTGACCGCCATCAAGGCATCCCACTGCTCGGGCGTTACATCCTCAGTCGCATGCCGCTCGTCGAACGCAGCGTTGTTGACCAGTGCCGAGAGGGGGCCGATGCGCTCGCGCACGGCGACGATCGCGGCCCGCAGCGCGGCGATGTCGGTCAGATCGGCGCGTTCGAAATGCACGTCGGCGCCCTGTTTGCGCAAGTCATGCACCAGCGCCTCGGCCGGCGCCTGCTGGATGTCGATGAACGCCACCCGGCTCTTCTGGCGCGCGAAGGCGCGCACGATGGCCTCGCCGATGCCGGTGGCGCCGCCGGTCACCAGCACGGTGCGGCCTGCGAGGTCGGGATAGATCGCTCCAGCCATGGTTTGCTCCGTCAGGCCGCTGCACCGGGAAGGACGCCGGCATCATGTTCGTAAAGCCAGCCGATCGCCGCGATTGATCGGTCGCCCGCAGCGGCCGTCTGGGCGTCCCGCTTCTGCTGATCGGCGCCATCGGGCAGATGGAAGCGCGTCTTGTTGTGCCGCGACATTTCCTGCAGGCGCGTGGTGCGCGGCTTGCGCAGCAACTCATAGCGGGCCAGCGCACCGACGACATCGCCGCCGGCCTGGACGAGACAGGCGGTCAGCGTGGCACCATCCTCGATCGACTGCACGGCGCCCTGGGCCATGAACGGCAGCATGGCATGGCAGGAATCGCCCAGCAGGGTGATGCGGCCGACCGACCAGCGCGGCAGCGGCTCGCGGTCGAACAATCCCCATTTGAAGGTCTCGTCGACGGCAGCGATGATGGTCCGTACCTGCGAATGCCAACCCTCGAACAGGCGCAGCGCGTCGGCCACCTCGCCGCGCTCGTTCCACGACTCGCGGGTCCAGGTCTCTTCTTCCTGCACGGCCACGAAATTCATCAGTCGGCCGCCGGCGACGTAGTAGTGCACGAAGTGGCCGCCCGGACCCCACCAGCTGTTGGACGTGACCTCCAGGTCCAGATGCGCCAGCCGCTCGGCCGGCACCAGGCCGCGATAGGCAATGCAGCCGGTGAAGCGCGGCCTGTCGATGCCGAACAGGAGTTGGCGCACGCGGGAGTGAATGCCGTCGGCGCCGATCAAAACGTCTGCGGTGATCCGCGTGCCATTCTCGAAGCGCGCTTCGACTCGGTCGCCCTGATCGCTGGCCTCGACAAGCCGATGGCCGACATGCACCCGCTCGGCCGGCAGGATACTTGATATGGCGGTCAGCAGGTCGGCGCGGTGGAAATGATAGTAGGGCGCGCCGAATGCCTGCTCGATCATTTCGCCCAGCGGCGCGCGCTGCAAGGTGCGACCGTCATCCCAACGTCGCTGATGAACGGCCACCGGACGTACGCCACGACTCGCCAGCGCATCGGCGAGGCCCAGCCGGTTGAGGATACGTGCGCCGTTGGGACTGATCTGGATCCCGGCGCCGATTTCACTCAGCGCGCCGGCCTGTTCGTAGACCCGCACATCGAAACCGGCCTGCAGCAATGACGCGGCCGCCGCCAGGCCGCCGATGCCGCCGCCGATCACCGCAACGCTCAGTCCTGCCTCAGTCATGAGTCCTTCTTAGCAAGGATCGCCACGAGCGCCTATGATCGCACAGAGAATGACAGCCGTGGCGGGAGATGCGTATGCGCGGGCGACATGTGTTCATGCAGAGTCTGATCAAGCACGGCGTTCGACATATCTTCGGCAATCCCGGCACGACCGAAAGCCCGCTGATCGACAGCCTCCCGGAGTATCCGCAGATCGATTATATCGTGGCGCTGCACGAAGGGGTGGCCCTGGGTGCTGCGAGCTTCTACGCTCAGGCCACGGGCCGCACCGGGATCGTGAATCTGCATGTCGCCCCGGGCCTGGGCAACGCGCTCGGCATGCTCTACAGCGCGCTCAAGGCGTCGTCGCCGATGGTGGTGACGGCCGGCCAGCAGGATACGCGCATGCGCCTGCGTGAGCCGCTGCTGGGGCATGACCTCGCGGCCATGGCGGCGCCCGTCACCAAATGGAGCGTTCAGGCCGAGCGCGCCGACGAACTGGGACCGCTGCTGCGCCGTGCCTTCAAGATCGCCAACGACCCGCCGGCCGGCCCGGTGTTCGTCGCCCTGCCCATCGACGTGATGGAGCAGGAGACCGCGGTCGATGCCATCGGCCCTGGCACGTTGTACCGCGCGGCGCGACCTGATCCGGACGGTGTCGCGGACGTTGCGCGCCTGCTGCTGGCCAGCCGTGCGCCCGTGATCGCCGCAGGCGATGACGTGGCGCGGGCCGGCGCGAACGAGGCACTGGTCGCGCTGGCCGAACGCATCGGCGCGCCGGTGTGGGTCGAAGGCCTGCGCCATCATCTGTCGTTCCCCTCGGCGCATCCCAACGCGCGCGGTGCGGTGCCCTTTGATGCTGCAGCCATCCGCAAGGCGCTCGATGGCGCCGATCTCGTACTGCTGGCCGGTGGACCGTTCTTCGAGGAAGTCTGGTTCTCGGATGGCGCACCGTTCCCCGATGGCGTTGCCGTGGTGCAGCTCGAGGAGTCGCCCCAGCGCCTGGCCTTCAACTTCGCGCCGCGCGCGGGCGTGGTAGGGCAACTTCAGCACACGTTGCGCGCCGTGCACGACAGCGTCGGGACATCTGCCGACGATGGCTACCGCACGGCGGCTGCGCGGCGCAACGCAGTGCTCAAGGCCGCCAAGGACGCCGAGACGGAAGCCTACCGCGCGCGCGTGCAGAAGGCGTGGAGCCGCACGCCGATGTCGATGCCGCGTGCCATGGCCGAAATTCGCGCGGCGGTGCCGGCCAACGCGGTCGTTGTCGACGAGTCGATCACGGCCAATATCGATCTTGCACGCGCCTTCGACTTTGCCCGGGCCGGCGACTATTACAGCGGCCGCGGTGGTGGCATCGGCCAGGGGCTGGCGGGTGCCATCGGCGCCAAGGTGGCACATCCCGACCGCCCTGTCGTCGCGATCTCCGGCGATGGCTCGGCGATGTACAGCATCCAGGCGCTGTGGACCGCCGCCCACCACAAGCTCGCCATCGTCTTCGTGATCCTGGCCAACCGCGAATATCGTGTGCTGAAACACAACCTCGACGTCTATCGCCAGCGCTTCGGCGAGCTCATGAATCATCCCTATCCGCACATGGACCTGACGCAACCCGAGCTGGGCTTCGTCGCCATGGCAAAAGGCATGGGCGTGGCAGGCACGGCGGTGACGGATCCCGACGCGCTGCGCGCCGCCATCGAGCGTGCTGTCGCCTCGGGCGAGCCGCACGTGGTCGAAGTCGCGATCGAGGGCAAACGCTGAGCCGGCTTCCGCGACCGCGATGGAAGGGCGTATCATCGCAGCGGTAATGGTAGCCGCCTGATCGAGGGAGGCGGGTGATGCGCCCTGACATCGGATTGGCTCAGGCCCAGCACAAGACGCTGGCGCTGGCCAGCAACCAGCAGCGCAACGACGGCACCGCGCTGCACGTCGATTGGTTCGACGCGGTGCAGGTGAACCTCTCGGCGGCAGAGCGGCGTACGGCCACGCTGCCGGCGCGACGGTCGGTGAAGAAGGAATACCAGGCGGCATGGCTGGTGAAGGCCGTCACCTGCATCGATCTCACGACCCTGGCGGGTGATGATACACCGGGTCGTGTCCGTCGCCTGTGCGCCAAGGCAAGCCGTCCTCTGCGGGAGGATCTCGTCGCGGTCCTCGGCTTGGCCGACGATCCGCCCAAGGTGGGCGCCGTCTGCGTCTATCCGGCAATGGTCGCGCCCGCCGTCGCGGCGCTCGTGGGCACCGGCGTTCCGGTGGCATCGGTTGCGACGGGTTTTCCCGCCGGTCAGACGCCGCTCGCCCAACGGCTGGGCGAGATCCGCTACGCCGTCGGCGAAGGTGCAGCCGAGATCGATATCGTGATCAGCCGGGCGCAGGCGTTGGCCGGCGAATGGCAGGCGCTCTACGACGAGGTGAAGGCGATGCGCGAGGCCTGTGGTGCCGCGCATCTCAAGGCGATCCTGGCGACCGGCGATCTGAAGACGCTGCGCAACGTCTACAAGGCCGGCATGGTCGCCATGATGGCGGGGGCGGATTTCATCAAGACGTCGACCGGCAAGGAGGACGTCAACGCGACCCTGCCGGTCAGCCTCGTCATGCTGCGCGCGATCCGCGACTACGAGCACCAGACGGGCGTGCGCATCGGCTTCAAGCCGGCGGGCGGGTTGCGCACCGCCAAGGACGCGCTCAACTGGCTCATCCTGATGAAGGAGGAACTCGGTCGCCCGTGGCTCGAGCCCGACCTGTTCCGCATCGGCGCCAGCAGCCTGCTGGCCGATATCGAACGCCAGATCGAGCATTTCGTGACCGGCCGCTACGCTGCCGGCCACCACCACGCCATGGGCTGAAGAGGAGAGGGCGATGGTGCTCGTGAAGGACATCCTCGACAGCATGGATTACGGCCCGTCACCCGAGGCCAACGACCACGTACTGTCATGGCTGGAGCGGCATGCCGACGGCGTCGGCCATTTCATCGATGGCGCCTTCGTCAAGCCGGTCGATGGCGCCACGATCGATGTCTTCGATCCGGCGCGCGACGTGCGGCTCGTCAGGATCGCTCAAGGGACCGCTGCGGACATCGACCGCGCCGTGGCCGCGGCGCGCCGGGCGCTGAAGTCGTGGTCGGCGCTGCCGGGACACACCAGGGCGCGTTACCTCTATGCGCTGGCCCGCCACATCCAGAAGCGCGAGCGCTTTCTGTCGGTGCTGGAGAGCATGGACAACGGCAAGCCGATCCGCGAGACGCGCGACATCGACGTGCCGCTGGTGGCCCGGCATTTCTATCATCACGCCGGCTGGGCCGAGCTGTGCCAGAGCGAGTTCCCCGATCATGTGCCGGTGGGGGTCTGCGGCCAGATCATCCCGTGGAACTTTCCGCTGCTGATGCTGGCGTGGAAGATCGCGCCGGCCTTGGCGGCGGGCAATACCGTGGTGCTGAAGCCGGCGGAGTTCACGCCGCTCACGGCGCTGGCCTTCGCCGAGATCTGCGCCGAGGTCGGGCTGCCGCGCGGCGTCGTCAACATCGTGACCGGCGATGGTTCCACTGGCGCGGCGCTGGTCGATCACGCCGACGTCGACAAGATCGCCTTCACCGGCTCGACCGAAGTCGGTCGCCTGATCCGCCAGGCGACCGCCGGCACCGGCAAGAAACTGTCGCTGGAGCTGGGCGGCAAGTCACCGTTCATCGTGTTCGAAGATGCCGATCTCGACGCCGCGGTCGAGGGCGTGGTCGATGCGATCTGGTTCAACCAGGGCGAAGTCTGTTGCGCCGGCTCGCGGCTGCTGGTGCAAGAAGGCATCGCCGAGCAGCTCTATCGCAAGCTGCGTGCCCGCATGGAGACCCTGCGGGTCGGCAATCCCCTCGACAAGTCGACCGATATCGGCGCGATCGTCGCGCCCGTGCAGCTCGATCGTATCCGCACCTTGGTCGACAAGGGCACGCAGGAAGGTGCCCAGCTGTGGCAGCCATCGACGGCAGTGCCGGCCAAGGGCTGCTTCTATCCGCCGAGCCTTTTCACCGGTGTCGAGCCGGCGTCGACCATCGCCGAGGTCGAGATCTTCGGCCCGGTGATTGCCGGCATGACCTTCCGCACGCCGGACGAGGCGGTGGCGCTGGCCAACAACACGCGGTACGGGCTCGCCGGCTCGATCTGGTCGGAGAACATCGACCGCGCGCTCGACGTGGCGGCGAAGCTGAAAGCCGGCGTCATCTGGATCAACGCGACCAACCTGTTCGATGCCGCCTCCGGCTTCGGCGGCTACCGCGAGTCGGGCTTCGGCCGCGAGGGTGGGCGCGAGGGCATGGTCGAATATCTCGTGCCGGCGTGGGAGAAGAAGGCGAACGGCAACCGCAAGGAAGACGCGGCGGCAAAGCCGTCACCGTTGCCCGAGGCCGGCATGGGCGCCGTGAACGGCCTGCCGTCGATCGATCGCACGGCCAAACTCTATATCGGCGGCCAGCAGGTGCGTCCGGATGCAGGCCATAGCTATTCGGTCCTCGATCGATCCGGCCGCGCAATCGGCCAGGCCGGTCTTGGCAACCGCAAGGATATCCGCAACGCCGTCGAGGCCGCCGCGAAGGCGACGGCCTGGAGTACGGTGACCGCGCACAACCGCGCCCAGGTGCTCTACTACGTCGGCGAAAATCTTGCGGCCCGCAGCCGCGAGTTCGAGGCGCGCCTGTCGTCGATGACCGGCATCAGCGCCAAGGCCGCGGCGGCGGAAGTCGCGGCCGCGATCCGCCGCACCTTCCACTACGCCGCCTGGGCCGACAAATTCGATGGCACCGTGCATGCGACGCGCGCGCGTCATGTCACGCTGGCGATGAACGAGCCGTGGGGTGTCATGGGCATTGTCTGCCCGGACGAGGCGCCGCTGCTGGCCCTGGTGTCACTGATGATGCCGGCGGTCGCCATGGGCAATCGCGTCATCGTCGTGCCGTCGGCACGCTATCCGCTGGCGGCGACCGATCTCTACCAGGTCCTCGATACCAGCGACGTGCCGGCCGGCGTCGTCAACATCGTCACCGGCGAACGGGACGCACTGGCCAAGGTGCTGGCTGAGCACGACGAGGTCGCGGCGCTCTGGTATGCCGGCTCCAAAAGCGGCAACACCACGGTCGAGAAAGCCGCTGCCGGCAATCTCAAGGCGACTTGGGTTGATCATGGCCGCGCCCGCAACTGGCTGGTCGACGCCCAGGCGCAGGGTCGCGATTTCCTGCGCCGCGCCACCCAGATCAAGAACATCTGGGTGCCGTACGGCGAGTAGGTCGTATCCCTCTCCCCCCACTTCGTGGGCGGAGAGGGGTGCTTAGCCGCCGGCTGCGGCTTTCTTCGCGGCGGCTTCCTTCTCCGCCATGCGAGCCTTGAGCTGCTCGGGCGTGAGCCGCACGATGTGCTCGTTCTGGTGGGCGAAAATGTCGTAGCGCTGGGTGTCGAGTTCCTCGAGCACGATTTCGCGCGCCAGCACCTTCTGCTTCCATTGCTGGTGCTCGGCCTCGGCGGCGTGGAACTCGGGCATCACCTCGCGGGCGAACAGCTCCAGGGACTCGCAGATGTCCTGGTGGCTGGTCTTGCCGGCTTGGTTCAGCAGAATCACCTGGTCGACCCGGCTTTGCTGGAACAGCCGCAGCTTCTTGCGGATGGTCTCGGGCGAGCCGATCAGGCCGGCTTCCAGCGCTTTCTTTTCCTCCGGCCCGCCGCGCCAGCTCTGGTATTCGCGCCACAGGTCGCTGGTGCCGGGCGCATCGACGCCTTTGCGGCCGTAGTAGGAGAGCGCGAAGATGAAGAAGGTCCACCCGGCCGCCTTGGCGACCGCTTCTTCGTCGGTCGGCGCGCACATGAAGCCCGCCACCATGGCGATGTTGGGGTTGGCCGGATAGTCGGTGAGCTTGCCCGGGTTGTTCAGCAGGTTGTTGTAATACTTGTGCACCCAGGCGCGGGCAGCCTCGGGCGTCACGAACGTGAAGCCAAGCGCACCCATGCCCCATTCGCCGGCCTTGCCGATGGTCTGGATGTTCGAGCAGGCTACCCACAGGGGCGGATGCGGCTTCTGGTAGGGCTTGGGAATCACATTGCGGGCCGGGAAGTCGTGATACTGGCCATGGAACGCCCAGCTCTCCTTGGTGAACATCGGGATGATGGCCTTGACGGCCTCCTCCCAGCGCTCACGCTTGTCGCGCACCCGGACATTGAAGGGGTGCAGCTCGGCCGGGCCGGCCGCCTCGCCCATCCCGAGATCGACTCGGCCGGCGGACAGCAGGTCCAGCGTCGCCACCCGCTCGGCGACGCGGTGCGGCTGGTTGGTGGTGAGCTGGACGACACCATGGCCCAGCCGGATGCGCTTGGTGCGCTGGCTGGCCGCACCCAGGAACACCTCCGGCGCCGAGGAATGCGAGTATTCCTCGAGAAAGTGATGCTCTACCTCCCAGGCGTAGTCGTAGCCCAGCCTGTCGGCCAGCTCGATCTGGGTCAGCGAATCCTGCAGCAGCTGATGTTCGCTGCGCTCGGTCCAGGGGCGGGGCAGCTGGTGTTCATAGAAGATGCCGAACTTCATCGGGCGTAGTCCTCTCGGGCGGCAATTACTTGTACTTGCCGGGAATTGGATGTCGCGACCAGTTAACCTGTCAACGCATCGCGGTAGGGACCTGCCTCCAGCCGGGCACAATGCTGCCGAAGAACCGCGGAAGACGACCGTCCGCGGTGCTGTTCTGGCGCAGATTTGATCCGGAATTTGCATGACACGGGCGATTAGAAAGGGTATTAAGGGGTTGTTATCTCAATATTTTTCTTTGCGCGTCTCATTTGGTCATGGGTTTCAGCCATACATTTGTTGTCCCGTCGCACAATCAGGCCGACTACATCGGCAAGACGATCGATTCGCTGCTGAAACAGGACGTGCCGGGATCCGAGATCATCGTCTCGGAGGACTTCAGTACGGATCACACGATGCAGGTGTTGCAGCCGTACGGCGACCGCATCCGCATCGTGCAGCCGCCCGAGCATAAGGGCATGGCGTTCAACTGGAACTGGGGTGTGTCCCAGGCCCGGACCGACTGGGTGTCGATCATGGGCAGCGACGACCTTGCCCTGCCGATCTTTGTCCGCACGATATCGTCGGCTGCCGCGCAGCATCCGGGAGCGGTTTTGATCAACGGCGATGTCGAGCAGATCGACGGTGCCGGAGCGGTGGTCGGCTCGGAAGGGGCGTTGACGTCGTGGCCGGTGACGCATCCACCGGAAACATTCTACCGCATCCTGACCGCCAACAAAATTCAGGTCGCCGCCCACTGCTTTCGCCGCGATGCCTGGCAGAAGGTCGGTGGCTTCGAGACGCGGTTGCGGCTCTATGGTGACTGGGGACTGTGGCTCAAGTTGGCGCCGCTGGGCGACTTCGTGCACGTTCGCAAGACCATCGCGCAGTACCGCATCGCCTATCGACCGGGGATCGCCAAGCAGCGCCTGCCCGAGTCACTGCGCGACGATGCCGACGTGCAGCGTCTGCTGATTCCAGAAGTCGCCCAGACCATACGCGGTGTCGATACGAAACGCTTGCGCGACAGCAGTTGGCAGCGCTTTCGGGCCGTGCTTGCCGAAACCGATACGCTCCTGCCGTTGCCGGAACGCAGCTTCGCCGTCGAACTGCTGCGCGACTGGGCCCGCGATGTTGGTGGCGAGAAACTGCTCGACAGATTTGCCGCCGGCGGGAAAGTATCACGCGGCTGGCATGACAGCGTGGTCCGCCGGGGGCTGCGCCAGCTTTACCGAAATCTGCGCCCGGCCAGGCCGTGACCGTCGAGCCGTTGTGATGAGCTTCAGCCACTCTTTTGTCGTGCCATCGTACAATCACGTTCGTTATGTCGGCGAGACGATCGAATCGCTGTTGAAGCAGGACTTGCCCGGCTCGGAAATCGTCGTCAGCGACGACGGCAGCACCGACGGTTCGCGCGAAGTGATCGAGCGTTACCGCGATCGCGTGCGGATCGTCTATCCGCCGCGTCGCATGGGCATGATGGGCAACTACAACCATGCGGTGTCCCAGGCGGCCAGCACCTGGGTGTCGCTGATGGGATCCGACGACAAGGCATTGCCGGGATTCACCACAGCGGTGCGTGCCGCGATCGAGGCCCATCCTGACGTCACGCTGGTTAGCGGCAATTTCCAGCACATCGATGGCGACGGCAAGCTGCTGAAATCCGAAAAGGTGCTGTCGGTGAAGGCGTTCGCGCCGCCGCCGGAGAATTTCCATACGCAGCTCGTGGCGGTGAAAGTGCATCCGGCAGCGCATGCCTTCCGCAAGGCGGCGTGGGAGAAGGTCGGTGGCTTCGACGAAACGATGCACCTCTACGGCGACTGGGCGTTATGGCTGAAGCTCGCGGCCTGCGGCAGCTTCGTGCACCGGCCTGAGTTCTTCGCGCAATACCGCATCGACTACCGGCCCGGTCTCGCGCGCAAACGGCTGCCCGAGGTCCTGCAGGACTCGGCGCATCTTGCGCTGCAGGTGATCCCTGCCGTGGCCCGACAGATTCCGGGGGCCGATCTGGCGCGCGTCGCCAGTGCCAGCCGCCAACTCCTGCGGCTGCGGCTGGCCGAGTGTTCGCGCGACCTGCCGGCAGGCGAGCGCGGCTTTGCCGTCGATCTGCTGCGCGATTGGGCTGAGGCCGCGGGCGAGCGGGTCTTGCTGGAGCGCTTCGCCGCCGGCGGCTCGGTCTCGGGCGGCCTGCGCAGCACCAAGCTGTGGCACGTCGCACGGACGCTTTATAAAGCCGTTCGCTGAGGCGCATAGCGCGAGATCAACCGTTCGCCTTGCCCCGCGCCCCGCGCCTGCGCTAAGGCTGCGGCCGTCCACCGTCGTACCGGGAGAGAGTTCATGGCCTATGTCGTTCCGCCGCCGTCCACTGTCGGCGTGCCGGTCGTTGGAACCGCGGACCTGTTTCCGGTACGGCGCATCTACTGCGTCGGCCGTAACTACGCGGCTCACGCGCGCGAAATGGGCGGCGATCCGGACCGCGAGCCGCCCTTCTTCTTCGCCAAGCCCAGCGACGCCATCGTCGTGGCTGGCGATGCGAAAAACCCCGTCCGCATTCCCTATCCGCCGGCGACCAAGAATCTGCATCATGAGATGGAGCTGGTGGTGGCGATCGGCACCGGCGGCGCCAACATCAGCCTCGAGAGGGCGCTGGATCATGTCTACGGCTACGCCGCCGGGCTCGATATGACTCGCCGCGACCTGCAGAACGCGGCGCGCGACAAGGGCCGTCCGTGGGACATGGGCAAGGGCTTCGATCAGTCGGCGCCGATCGGCCATATCTACCGCGCCGCGCAGATCGGCCATCCGGCCGCGGGCGAGATCAAGCTCGACGTCTCGGGCAAAGTGAAACAGCACGCCGACCTGAAAGAGCTGATCTGGAACGTGCCGGAGACGATCGCATACCTGTCGGGTCTGGTGACGTTGGGACCCGGTGATCTGATCTACACCGGCACGCCCGAAGGCGTCGGCCCGGTTACGGCCGGTGACACGCTGATCGGCACGGTCGAGACATGCGGCGTGGTGGCGATCGCCTACGTCTGATCACCCGGCTGGCTCGGCCGCCATCTTCCAGAAGGCGGTCGCGGCCGAACGCTCCTCGCCTCTTGCCCGCACCAGCGTCAGTCCGGTCGCGACGTCCAGGCCCTCGATGGGGCGGCTGACCATCGGGGCCAGATCCTTGAGATGCGATGGGCCGAACCAGCCGAGGCTCATCGCCGGCACGCGCTTGACCGCGCCGTAGCGTTCAACCGCTAGCGCATTGCGTTCGGGTGGGCGCGTGATGATCGCGCCCACGTCGCGCAGATACTGTCCGATCGCATCGGTCAGCGCGATGCCGTGCATGCGGTCGAACGTTGCAACCGGCAAGTCCTTCAGCGCCGACATCGGCACGACCGCCCGCCGGCTGGCCGGGTGCTCCCGCGGCATCAGGATCTCGACCCGGCGATGGTGCAGAACCAGATGCTCGAGATCTGCCGCCGCCGCACTGCCGGCATCGAGCGGCGAATAGGTCGGCACGCCGCCCAGCATCGGCTCGATCAGCAGGGCGAGATCGATCTCGCGACGCACAACAGCGGCCAGGAGCCGGACATCCGTATCGTTGGTGATGCGCAGGGGGATGTCGGGCTGCTCCTGGAGGAAACGCTCCAGAAGCGCCACCCGTTCGGCGACGAGAACCGTCTGGATGGTGGCGCCGATGGTCAGCTGATTGGTCTGGATCGCGCGTGCTGCGGTCCTGACGGCTTCGGTCTCGGCCAACATGCGCCGTGCGTTGCCGATGAAGAGGCGGCCCTGCGCCGATAATTCGACACTGCGGCTCGTGCGCTTGAACAGCGAAAAACCAAGGCGCCGCTCGAATTCCCTGATCTGGGCCGACAGCGCCGGCTGCGACACATTGAGACGCGTGGCAGCCCGGCCGAAAGACCGTTCTTCGGCAACAGTGATGAAGGCACGGTACGGTTTGGCGTCGAGATCCATGGCAGCCCGATGCGATCCATAACGATTCTGGATCGATCCCGGAAGAATAAACGATTGGAGGGGTCACGGCGAAGCACGCCAATCTGCGCGCCGCTGCGGCGGGCGAGAGAGATGCCATGTGGAACTTCGAGACGGATCCCGACTATCAGAAGAAGCTGGACTGGGTGACGCGCTTTGTAAAGGAGGAGGTCGAGCCGCTCGATCATCTCGGTGTCCAGACCTACGACGTCAGGAACGAGAAGCGGAACAGGGCGGTGAAGCCGCTCCAGGCCGAGGTGAGGCGTCAGGCCCTGTGGGCCTGCCATCTCGGACCTGAGCTTGGCGGCCAGGGCTACGGGCAGGTGAAGCTCGGGCTGCTCAACGAAATCCTCGGACGTTCGCGCTTCGGGCCGATCGTCTTCGGCTGCCAGGCGCCGGACAGCGGCAATGCCGAGATCCTCGCCCACTACGGCACACCGGCGCAGAAGAAGAAGTACCTCCAGCCGCTGCTCGACAACGAGATCGTCTCGTGCTTCTCGATGACCGAGCCGCAGGGCGGTGCCGACCCGAAGGTCTTTACCTGCCGCGCCGACCTGGATGGCGACGAATGGGTGATCAACGGCGAGAAGTGGTTCTCGTCCCATGCCCATCTCGCGAGCTTCCTGATCGTCATGGCGGTGACCGATCCGCAGGCGCCGCCTTACCGCCGGCTGTCGCAGTTCATTGTGCCGGCCGAGACACCCGGCATCGAGATGATCCGCAACATGCCTGTCGGCCATCACTCGCCGCCCGGCCACGCCTATCTGCGCTACAACAACGTGCGCATTCCCAGGGATCACATGCTGGGCGAGCGCGGTGACGGTTTCGCGGTGGCCCAGACCCGTCTCGGCGGCGGCCGCATCCACCACGCGATGCGCACCATCGGGCAGGTGAAGAAGTCATTCGACATGATGTGCGAACGGGTGCTGTCGCGCGAAACCCAGGGTTCCCTGCTCGCTGACAAGCAGATGGTGCAGGAGAAGATCGCCGACAGCTGGATGGAGATCGAGCAGTTCCGGCTGCTGGTGCTGCAGACCGCGTGGAAGATCGACAAGTACAAGGACTATCTCAAGGTCCGCAAGGACATCTCGGCGGTGAAGGCGCTGATGCCCAAGGTCTTTCACGACGTTGCGGCCCGGGCGCTGCATCTGCACGGCTCGCTGGGCGTGACGCCTGACATGCCGTTCGCCGAGCAGGTGATCGAAAGCTTCCACATGGGTCTCGCCGATGGACCGACCGAAGTGCACAAGATCACCGTGGCGCGCCAGGTACTGCGTGACTATCACGGAACCAACCAACTGTTCCCGACCCAGTATGTCCCCTATCTGCGCGAGGCGGCGATTGCGAAATTGGGCGATCTGATTGAGAGCGAGGTCGCAGTGGCGTAGAGATGCCGGGCGCAGGCGCTGCACGGCGCCTCGGTCGTCCCGCTCTTATCCGGTCAGGAGGTAGTCATGGCGCGTCTCGGCTTTGGTGCATTCCTCGCACCCCATCACCCCATCGGGGAAAATCCCATCCTGCAGTTCCGCCGTGACCTCAAGTTCGTCGAGCATATCGACGAGCTGGGTTTCGACGAATTCTGGTGCGGCGAGCATCACTCCTCAGGCTGGGAGATGATCGCCTCGCCCGAGATGTTCCTGGCCGCCGCCGGCGAGCGCACCAAGCGCATCAAGCTCGGCACCGGCGTGATCTCGCTGCCCTACCATCACCCCTTCAATGTCGCGCAGCGCATGGTGCAGCTCGACCACATGACGGGTGGCCGTGCCATCTTCGGCTCTGGTCCCGGCGCCTTGCCGTCCGACGCGCATTCGCTGGGCATCGATCCCATGGTCCAGCGCGACCGCCAGGACGAGGCGATCGGCGTCATCCGCCGCCTGTTCAAAGGCGAGCGCGTCACGCACAAGACCGACTGGTACACCCTGCAGGACGCCGCGCTTCAGCTGCTGCCGGTGCAGGAGGACATGGAATTCGTCGTCGCCTCGCAGATCAGCCCCTCGGGCATGACCCTGGCCGGCAAGTACGGCATCGGCATCATCTCGCTGGGGTCGATGTCGGAGCAGGGGCTGCTGTCGCTTCCCACGCAGTGGGGCTTCGCCGAAACCGCTGCCGAGAAGCACAAAACGACCGTCGACCGCAAGCAGTGGCGCGTGCTGCTCAGCTGGCACATCGCCGAGACGCGCGAGAAGGCGCGTGAAGAAGCGAGGCACGGGCTGTTGCGCTGGCACAACGAGTACATCGTCGGGACCCTGCAGCGTCCGGGTTCGGAGCCGTTCAGTTCACCTGACGACGCGGTCGACAAGACGGCGTTCGTCGAGGGTGCCGCCTCGGTGATCGGCACGCCCGACGATCTCGTCGCGATGATCAAGTCGGTCTACGAGAAGAGCGGCGGGTTCGGCTGCGTGGTCGGCTTCGTGCACGACTGGGCGAACCCCGAGAACACCATGCGCAGTTGGGACATGGTGGCGCGCTATGTCATCCCGGAGATCAACGGCTATGTCACCAAGCTGCGCGAGTCGCAGAAATTCCTGATCGAGAACCGCGCCGTGTTCGAGCGCGCGAACCAGGCCGTCATGGCCAAGATCATGGAGAACAAGGCGGCGGCCGAAGCGCTCAAGGTCACCGCCGCGCCGCGCTTTGCCGCAGCCTCCGCCGCGGTGCCGACGTTCGGTGACGAAAAGGCACGCGCCAAGTAGTTGACGACCTGGGAGCGCGGGCGGAGACGCCCGCGCTCCCAGGAGCCAATGGATCGGCGTGTCAGTACCGTATCTTGTCCGGTTTCTCGTCCCACGCCATGAACACGGCACGGGCCTCGTCGGAGGGCAGGTGCACGAAGGCGAGCGTGCGGGCGTCCGGCGGCAGCGGCACCTCGCGATAGATGAAGTCGTCGTCGAAGCCGATGGCCGCCGCATCCTGGCGCGTGTTGGCGTAGACGACACGATCGGGACGCGCCCAGTAGATGGCGCCCAGGCACATCGGGCAGGGCTCGCAGCTGGTGTAGAGCGTGCAGCCGCGCAGCTCGAAGTGGCCCAGCGCCTGGCACGCGGCGCGGATGGCCGTGACCTCGGCGTGGGCCGTCGGATCGTGCGCCGTGGTCACCTGGTTCCAGCCGCGCGCAATGACGGTGCCGTCGCGCACCACCAGCGCGCCGAACGGCCCGCCCTGGCCCGCATCCATCTTTTCGCGTGACAGCTGGATCGCCTCGCGCAGGAACGCAACGTCCTGCGGGTCGGCCGCGGCCATCACAGTTCCTGCGCGTTGAAGGTATCGCAGCCGCGCAGGTCGCCCGACTGCAGGCCGCGCGAGAACCAGCGCTGGCGTTGCGCCGACGTGCCGTGCGTGAAGCTCTCGGGCTGCACGTAACCACGCGCCTGGCGCTGCAGGCGATCATCGCCGATGGCGGCGGCGGCCGTCAGGGCCTCTTCGACATCGCCCGGCTCAAGGATCTTGCGCCGCTGGTTGGCGTGGAAGGCCCACACGCCGGCGAAGCAGTCGGCCTGCAGTTCGACCCGCACCTGGACCGCGTTCGCCTGCGCCTTGCTCATGCGGCCCTGCGCCTCCTGCACTTTGCGCAGGATGCCCAGCATGTTCTGGATGTGATGGCCGATCTCGTGGCCGATCACATAGGCCTGGGCGAAATCGCCAGGCGCGCCGAAGCGCCGGGCGAGCTGGTCGTAGAACGACAGGTCGATATAGAGCCGCTGATCGCCAGGACAATAGAACGGGCCGACAGCCGCATCGGCCATGCCGCAGGCGGAGCGTACCGCGCCGGAGAACAGCACCAGGGTCGGCTTGGTGTATTGCCGGTTGGCCTGGCGCGGCAGCTGCTCGTCCCAGACTTCCTCGGTGCTGCCCAGCACGCGGGCAACGAACCGACGCATCTCGTCGTCACGCCCGGCCGTCTGGCTCGGGCGCGTGCCCTGCTGGCCCTGCGGCGCTGGGCGCATCTGGGGCGGGGCCGGCGCGGGCTGGAATTGACCGCCGCCACCCGCGCCGCCCAGCAGCGCCATCGGGTCAAAACCGAAGAACAATGCCGCCACGACCAGGATGACCAGCCCGATGCCGCCGCCACCGATCGGGATCGGCAAGCCGCCACCACCGCCACCGCCAAAACCACCGCCACCGCCGAAGCCACCACCTCTCGGCCCGCCGCCGGTGGCGTCGCTGTCGCGCAGATCCTCTACGTTCTGGCTTTCGGGCGTGTCGTCGAGCCGCATGGCCACCTCCGTCGCGCAGGCATTATAGCCGGACTCGCCGCCGTCCTGTCAGGCCAGGAACGTTCACCGACGGTCAGGTTTTGGCGTTACACTGCGCAATATCCTTTTCGAGTATTCCATGTCGAGCAAAAGCCCTCAGAAATCCTCGCGCAGTTTCGCTCTGGCCGTCGATGACGGCGCCTTCCTGCGCCGTGACGAACTGCGCGGCATGCGCTTTGCGCTGGAGTATGAGAAGGCCGAGCTGATCCTGCGCGATTGGAAGATCCGCTCGACGATCATCGCCTTCGGCAGCGCCCGTGTGCCCTCGCCCGAGCAGCTCGAGGTGCTGCGCGCCTCGGCGCGGGGCAAGGAGGCCGTGGCGCGGCTCGATCGGCTCATGGCGCTGGCGCCGTATTATGACAGTGCCCGCACCTTCGCGCGGCTGGCCTCGGAGCAAGGCGGTGCCTTGGCGCCGAAGGACGGCGAGCATCTCAACGTCATCGCCACCGGCGGCGGGCCCGGCATCATGGAGGCGGCCAATCGGGGCGCGTCCGACGTGGGCGCGCCCTCGATCGGCTTCAATATCGTGCTGGCCCGTGAGGAGGAACCGAATCGCTACTCGACGCCGGAGCTGACGTTCCAGTTCCAGTACTTCGCGATGCGCAAAATGCACTTCGCCATGCGTGCCCGGGCGCTGGCGGTGTTTCCTGGCGGCTTCGGCACGTTCGACGAGCTCTTCGAGCTGCTGACCTTGCAGCAGACCGGCAAGGGGCGGCGGGCGCCGGTGGTGCTGGTGGGCAAGGATTTCTGGCGCAAGGCCGTCAACTTCGATTGGCTGGTCGACACCGGCGTGATTGCCCAGGAAGATCTCGGTCTGTTCGATGTGGTCGACACACCCGAGCAGGCCTGGCAATCACTGGTGTCGCGTGGCGTGCTCGATGCCGACGGCTTCGTCTGGCCGCGCCGCCCGAAGAAGGCTTGAATTTCGGACCGCGCGCGTCCACGCGCGCCTCGGCGCGATAGCGCCGACTGTCGCAGACCGTCGCCCTTCGCTTCGCTGTGGGCGAGTGCGGGCGTGGACGCCCGCGGTCCGAAGATCACTGCTCCTTGGGAGCGTGCTTGCCGAGGATGCGTTGCAGGGTGCGGCGGTGCATGTTGAGGCGACGCGCGGTTTCCGAGACGTTGCGGTCGCATTGCTCGAACACACGCTGGATGTGTTCCCAGCGCACGCGATCGGCCGGCATGGGGTTGGACGGCGGCGGCGGCAGGCGCGTGCCGGTCGCCATCAGCGCTGCTTCGATCTGGTCGGCGTCGGCCGGCTTGGCGAGATAGTCGATGGCGCCTTCCTTCACCGCGGCGACGGCCGTGGCGATGTTGCCGTAGCCGGTCAGCATGACGATGCGGATGTCGGGGCGCGACTTGCGCAGCGCACTCACCAGCTCCAGCCCGCTGCCGTCGCCCAGCCGCATGTCCAGCACGGCAAAACCCGGCGGCTTGTCGACATAGGCCATGGCTTCGGCGACGCTGCCGGCGGCGATCACCGTATAGCCGCGTTGCTCCAGCGCACGTGCCAGGCGCGTACGCAGCGGGGCGTCGTCGTCGGCGATCAGGATGGTGCGCTCGGCGGCTTTGTCCGTCGTGGCATCCTGCGTCAATCATCCCTCCTTGGCCCGAGGCCATCCGGCCCGCGCGGATGACGGTATTATGTATCCCGGAACACGGGGTTGCGCCAGCGTACGGTCACCCGGGCGCCACCCCCGTCGGCGGCCAGCCGATTGCCGAAGTGCACGGCAGCGCCGGTGCGTTCCAGCAATGTCTTGGCGATGAAGGTACCGAGGCCCATGTGGCCGCGGCTGCCGGCCCGTGTTGAGACGAAGGGTGAACCCAGATCGTCCAGCAGCGTTTCGGGAAAACCCGGTCCGTCATCGACGACCTCGACCTCGACCCAGTCGCGGGTCCAGCGCGTTGTCACCGTCACCCGCCGGCGTGCGAAGCCGGTGGCGTTGTGGACCAGGTTGCCGATGCCTTGCAGGAACTCCGGGCCACGGACCATCACCGGTGGCGTGGCGGGTGCGTCGCTGGAGGCACGCAGCTGCACATAGTCGATATCGACGTCGCCGGTATCCCAAGGGTCGGCGGCGGCCTCGACCAGCGTCGGCACCGATATCACGCTGTAGGCTTCCGAAACGTCGATCGCCGGGTCGATGGTCAGGCGCGTGAGGATTTCGCGACAGCGTTCGGCTTGCTCGACCAGCAGCTCGACATCGGGCTTGAGCGGATCGTCATGCTCGACCTCGCGCTGCATCTCGCGGGCCACCAGCGCGATGGTCGACAGCGGACTGCCCAGCTCGTGCGCCGCCGCCGCCGCCAGCGCACCCAGCGAGGCCATGCGCTGTTCGTGCGCCAGCGCCGCGGACGCCGCCGCCAGCGCATCGCCCATCTGGCGCGCTTCCTCGGCGACGCGCCACGTGTAGACCGCGATCAGGATGATCGACAGCGTCAAGCTGGCCCAGATCGCCACCATGTAGATGGGCGGCAACTCGGGCGGCGGCCCGTCCCACGGCAGCGGAAAGTGGAACACCGCCACGAACCCGGCGCACAAGGTGCTGAGCGCCGACAGCACCACGACGCTGCGCACGCCCAGTGTCGAGCCGGCGATGGCGACCGGTGCCAGCATCAGCAGCGAGAACGGGTTGGAGATGCCGCCGGTGAAGAACAGCAGGAACGTCAGCTGCAGTGTGTCGAAGCCGAGGAACACGGCCGTTTCGCGGTCGTTGAGCCGCGTGGCGCCGGGCTGGCTGAGTTCGAAGCCGAGATTGAGTGCTGCCGAGAGCGCAATCGCCGCCGCGATCGGGATGACGGGATAGCTGAAATCCAGGCCCCAGGTGACCACGCCGGCGGTGAAGGCCTGGCCGGCCACGGCGATCCAGCGGATGAGCACCAGCGAGCGCAGGCGCACGCCGCCGCGCGGCTGCAGGCGGCCGGTGATTTCCTCCAGCGTGGGTGGTGCCGGACGCCGCGGGCCGGGCGCATCAACAACCGGCTTGCCGCGCTGTTCTTCGGTCGGGTGCACGTCCTCGGTGGTCGCCATGGCGGCGATTATGCCATGTCCCTGCATCGGCAAGACAGCGGTGGCGATCAAGACCCAGGCTTTCGGAGGGCGTACCGGACAGTCCGGACGCGCCGCCCGCCTATTGTGGCGCGATGCCCGTCGCGGCCACCAGCGCGGCAGCGCGTGTGTGCTCGAGCTTGATCAACTCCACGAATTGCACCGTGCTTTCATGCACGGGCACACAGCCCAGTTCCTTGATCCGCTGCCGCACCTCCATATCCGTGGTGGCCGCTGTCACAGCGGCATGGATCTGGGCAGCGCTGCCGTCCGGCAGGTCCTTGGGGCCCCACAGGCCGGTCCAGCCTTCGAATACCATGTCGGTGAAACCGACCTCGACCAATGTCGGTGCTGCCGGCAGCAGCGCCAGGCGGCGCGCCGACGTCACGGCAAATACGGTCAGTTTTCGATCCTGGATCAGCGACGCGATCGCCCCCAGGGGTGCGAACATCAGCTCGACCGATCCCGCCAGCAGGTCCTGCACGGCCGGTGCGGTGCCGCGATAGCCCACGATCAGAGGCAGGGTTCCCAGCTTTTGACCGAGGGCTGCGGCGGCGAAGTGACCGACGGATCCCAGGCTGGAGCCGGCGAAACGATACTTGTCCGGTTCACGGCGCAGCGCTTCCAGCAGCGCATCCATGGTCGTGAGTGTCGTGTGTTCCGACGCACTCACCAGCACGTAGGGGATGCTGACTGCGCGCACGATGGGAAGGAGATCCGCCATCGGATTGAGCGGCACGTCGCGTTGCACGAACGGCAGGACGACCAGGACTTCATTCGAATAGAGAAGCGTCTGGCCGTCCGGCTTGCTCACCGAGACGATCTTGGCGCCGATCGAGCCGTTGGCGCCGGAGCGGTTGTCGATCAGCCAGCTCTGCCCGAGCTCCTGCGCTGCCCGTGGTGCGATCAACCGTGCCGTGACGTCGGTCGTTCCGCCCGGTGGATAGGGAACGATAATCTGGGCCGCACTTTGAGCCGCCACCAGGCCTGGCACAAGGGTGGCTGCCGTACCCGCCATCAGCACGGTGCGACGCGTGATCTGATGGTGTCCTCTCATGGATCGCAGTCCTCCCTGATCGTCTGGCAACAACGGGCTTTAGATCTTGTGGCCCTCCCAGGTCGTGGGATGGAAAAGCTCCTGCGGCGTCAGGAGCCGCGCCGACAGACCCTGCGCGTGGTGGTGGTGCAGGAACATCTGCAGTCCATCGCGGTTGGCTGCCAGTCCATAGGACCAGAAGTCGTCGCCCATCAATCGGCGGGCCTGGCTCAGCTGCTCCTCGACAAAGGGCAGGGTGACCTTCGTCGCCGACGTGTCGCACAGCCGTTGCAGCGCGATCGTCTTGGAGGCTTCGAATGCCTTTGCGACGGCGACCGGCAGCCACGGATGCTGGTCCACCAGCGCCCGTCGGATGCCGATCAGATGCATGATCGGAAAGATCCGATGCCGACGGTACCATTCGACCGCTGCCGCCATGGGATCCGCCCACAGCCAACCGACATGCGGATGGCCCCGCTCGAAGCACGACGGCGCGCGCGGTCCGATGATCGCATCGAGCTCGCCGTCGGCGAGCATGCCGGAGATCGTCTTGCCGGCCGGCGCATCCTCGATGCGGATGTCGGCCGGCAGTGACAGTGCGATCTTCTCGATCCGGCCGGCATGTTCATAGCCGCCGCGCACCCAGGTCACGGCCGAGGGTTGCAGGCCATACTCTTCTGCCAGGATGGCGCGTACCCAGACATTGGCCGTCAGCTGGTATTCCGGTACGCCGATGCGCTTGCCCCGGAGGTCGGCGGGCACCCGGATGCCACGGTCGGTTCGGATGTAGATCGACGTATGGCGGAAGGCGCGCGACGGGAATACCGGCACGCCGACATAGGCGCAGTCGTCTGCCGCTGTCTTGACGCAGAAGCTGGACATCGACAGTTCGCAGATGTCGAACGCGGCATGGCGGAAGGCGCGAAAGAAGATCTCTTCCGGCTCGAGCAGGAGAAACTGGGGATCGACCGCATCGATCCGCACCGCACCATCCGCCAGCGGCCGTGTGCGGTCATAGTCACCAATGGCAATGGAGAGCGACAGGTTGGCCATGGTTTTCCAAGCATTGCACGGATTGCAGCCGCGTGCACGGCGCAACGATGCCGTTATCAAGCCGGCGGTGGCGATACCGGCGCTGGCGGGTAGGCAGCCCGTTCCTGTTCCGACGTCCCCAATGTCCGCCAGTCTAGGACCTTGGGGACGATGCCCTCGAACGCTGTAATCTGGGATTGCGAGACCCGTGGCTCCGCCAGACCCAGCGGGCTGCCGCCGGCGGCATGCGTGCGGGCGGCGTCGATCATGCGCCGCCGCCAGCGGACAATCGCGACATCGGAGGCGCCCAGCCGCTCGCTGGTGCGGTCGGCGATCGCGCCCATGCCTTCCCACATCGCGATATCCTGGGCCGGGATTCCGTCGATCCCGGTGAAGCTGCCCTGCTTCATGGCCTGCCGGTCCTGCAGGTAATTGTTCTCGGCGCACCGCTTGCGGTGCCAGCCGGCATCGACGTCCAGCCCGGGCTGCAGATGAAGGAATGTGCGCCACGCCACGGTGGAGGGCACGTCGGGACCATCGCCGGAGGCGATGAAATAGAACCAGCTGGTGTGGTCGTCGATCGGCACCGTCACCTGCGACACGGCATAGGAAGCGTTGGGCGGGATCAGGCAGGTCAGCGGGGCGACAAAGGCCGTGATGCGCACATAGTCATGCGTCGCATCGTCGGCGATCGGCCGGCGGATCGCCGCATAGCGCAGGCCATAGCTCGTCAGCTGCACCCGCAGGCGCGGTGATTTGTCCGTCGACGGTCGGGTCCAGTGCGTGGCCTCGGCACCGGCGCGGTCGACGTCGGCCGCAATCATGTCGGACGCATGCAGGGACGAGGAATGGGCACTGTCGATCTGGCCCTCGACGATCTGCGCCCAATTGCACGCCACCACGGTCTTGGCGATGGCGACGTGAGTGCTGGCTGTCGACGCAAACGGCGGAGCCTCGAATATCGGCGGTTCCGGCCGCGGACCCAGGTACGCCCAGACGAAGCCGCCGGCTTCCCGCACCGGGTAGGCGCGGTGCTTGATGCGGGTCGTCCTGGTCGCCGGGGCAGGCTCGGCTGGCCGTTCCAGGACGTGGCCGTCAACATCCAGCTTCCAACCGTGATAGAGGCAGCGCAGGCCGCCGTCCTCGTTGCGGCCCAAACACAGCAAGGCCTTGCGGTGCGGGCAGTGGTTGTCGAGCACGCCGAGGCGGCGCGCGCTGTCGCGAAAGCAGACAAGGTCCTCGCCCAGGATGCGCAGCCGCAGCGGCGCGCCATCCGCTTCCGCGACTTCCTCGGACAGGCAGACCGGCAGCCAGTACTCGCGCATCAGCCGTCCCATCGGGGCATCGCCCTCGACGCGGCAGAGAAGCTGGTTGTCCTCGGCGCTCAGCATGTCCCATCCGACCCGGAGTGCAATGTCGCCGCATTTACTTAGATTACTAATGAATATCGTTGTGTCCACCAGAAAATTAGAAGGCTAAGTATTGAACGGCTGGCGGAGGTCCGATGGCTGAACGCGTGCTGCGACTGGGAGCAGTGGGGCTGGGGCGGGCATTCATGTTGATGCTGCCGACGCTGGTCGGTGATCGACGCATCGCCTTGGTCGCCGCCGCCGATCCGCGCATCGAGGCGCGGAACCGATTCGCGGCCGAGTTCGGCGGCAGCACGTATGCGACGGCCGAAGCGCTGTGCGCCGATTCCGCTGTCGACGCCGTCTACGTCGCGACGCCGCACGCGCTTCACGAACGGCACGTCATCGCCGCCGCGGCCGCAGGCAAGCACGTCCTGGTCGAGAAACCGATGGCGCTTGATCTGCAGGCCTGCCGGTCGATGATCGCCGCGGCGCAAGCGGCAGGCGTGACGCTGATCGTCGGCCACAGTCATAGTTTCGATGCGCCCTATCGGCATGCGCGCGCGCTGATCGAGTCGGGAATGGTCGGTGCGGTGCGAATGATCACGGCCGTCAATTACACCGACTTCCTGTATCGGCCACGCCGGCCGGATGAACTCGATACAGAACGTGGCGGCGGCGTGGTGTTCAGCCAGGCCGCGCATCAGGTCGATGTGGTGCGCCTGCTGGCGGGTATGCCGGTGCGCAGCGTTCGCGCCGCGACCGGCGATTGGGATCCCGCCCGGGCGGCGCAGGGCGCCTACACCGCGTTCCTGCAGTTCGAGGGTGGTGCCGCCGCATCGCTGGTCTATAGCGGCTACGCGCGCTTCGACACCGACGCGTTCTGCGGCTGGATCAGTGAACTGGGTGAACCCAGGAACCCCGACCATTATGGAACAGCGCGCGCCCGCCTGGCGGGTATCGCGAGCGCGCAGGACGAGGCCGCGCTCAAGGAAGGTCGTACCTATGGGCCGCTGGCAAGTCCGTCGCCGGAAGCATCAGGTCCCCGGTTCCACAATCACTTCGGTCTCGTCATCGTTTCCTGTGACCATGCCGATCTGCGCCCAACGCCGGACGGCGTCATGGTCTATGGCGATACGACGCGTTGGCGCGAGACGGTGGCGGTGCCGGCGGTGCCGCGACAGGAGGTCATCGACGAGCTGTACGACGCCGTCGTGCATGGCCGTCCCGCTGTCCACACCGGCCAATGGGGGATGGCGACGCTGAACGTATGCTTGGCGCTGTTGAGGTCGGCGCGCGAGGGCCGCGAGATCGTCGTGGACAACTAAACCCGCGAGCGCGAGTCCCTAACCCTCGAAATCGCCCTGCAGAGCGGTGCGCACGGCGGCGGGTATCACTGTCATATGGCCGTAGTTGTCGTGGCTGAAGCCGGCGATCACCTCGGTGTCGGGCCGGCGGAAGGCGGCGATCTGCGCGGCGGTGAACGGGAAATGGACGAAGTGCACCGACGAGGCCTTGCCCTCGGCGTTGGTGCGGTCCTGGTCATCCTCGGCGACGCCCTTGATGGTCTCGCCGCCGACGCGCAGGTAGATCGTGTGCTCGATGCCGCCCAGGGTCGACAGCACGCGCGTCCGGCGCACCGGCTCGTCGATCTCGAACATCACCGTGGCCGTCAGCTCCCGTCCGTTCGGGATCAGCGGATTGTAGGCCGCCAGCTCGTCGGGAAGCTGCTCGGCGCCGCCCTTTTCGATGAACATCATCTCCTGCACCTGGTGCAGCATGGTGTCGAAGTTCTCGAAATAGAACGTCGCGAAGGGGCCAACCTCCAGGCGCCGGTTCTTCTTGATCTGCGTGACGGCGCGGCGCCGCTCGGCACGCACCGTGGCGTACGCGGCGAGCGGCAGGATGTCGGAGTCGGCGATCTTGCGCATGATAATCACACGGTTAGGCCGTACGCCTTGGCGAACAGCTCGATCGGATGATGGGCCCGGTTGGGCTTGGGTGGCGCGTCCTGCGGGGCCGTCATCTGCATGACCTGCAGCAGATGGTCGGCCGCCAGTGGACACTCGGAGACCACATGGGCGTGGCCGTCGCGCAGGACCTGGCGGGCCGCCGGTTTGCCCACCTTCACTGCGACGTCGAAGTTCTCGCGCCGGGCACCCCAGACGCCGCCATGTCCGGAGCAGCGTTCGATCACGGAGACCGACGCCTGCGGGATCAGCCGCAGCATCTCGGCGGCCTTGGCGCCCATGTTCTGGGCCCGCGCATGGCACGCCAGGTGAACCGAGACGCCGCCCTCGAGCGTGCCCAGCCCGGGCGCCAGCCCTTCGGTCTTGGCGATGTCGACGATGTACTCGGCAACGTCATAGGTCGACTGCGACAGCCGCTTCACCGTTTCGTCGCCCGGCAAAATCAGCGGCCATTCGAATTTCAGCATCAGGGCGCAGGACGACGTCAGCGCGATGATGTCGTAGCCCTTGTCGATCCACGGCACCAGGGCGGCGGACACGTCGCGCGCCGACTCGGCGACGGAAGCGATGTCGCCCAGCTCCAGCGTGGGCATGCCGCAGCAGCCCGGATGCACGACCTCGGTCTCGACGCCGTTCTTGGCCAGCACGGCGCGCGTGGCGGCGCCGACATCGGTGTTGTTGAAATTGCCGTAGCAGGTCGCGTACAGCACGGCCTTGCGCTTGCCGTGGGCCGGCGCCGCGCCGTTGATCTCGAGCGTTTCGCGGCGGGCGCGATTGATCAGCGTCTCGTCGGCATAGCGCGGCAGATGCGCGCCGTGGTGGATGCCGGCGACGCTTTCCAACAGGCCGCGCGCCGACGTGTTCTTTTCGTCGGTTGCCCAGTTCACCACGCCCGAAGCGAGGTTGGCCAATCGCCCGCCGCGATCGGTCGCCGCCATCTGGCGTTGCATGAACGGGATGCCGTGCTTCTTCGCCTCCACCGCGCGATAGCGCAGCATCAGGTGCGGGAAATCGAGATTCCACGCATGCGGCGGCACGTACGGGCACTTGGTCATGAAGCACATGTCGCACAGCGTGCAGGCTTCGACGACGGCGCCGAAATCATCGCTCTTGACGCCCTCGACCTCACCGACATCGGTGGCGTCGACCAGATCGAACAGGCGCGGAAAGGAATCGCAGAGATTAAAGCAGCGCCGGCAGCCGTGACAGATGTCGAAGACCCGGCGCATCTCGTCATCGAGCTTGGCCTCGTCGTAGAAATCGTCGCTGGTCCACGCCAGGGGGTGGCGGGTCGGGGCCTCGAGACTGCCTTCGCGCATGGGGAGGTCCGGAATCAAACAACCGCCACGTGGCGTGCGCCAGGGGCACGCGTCGCGGCGGTGCGATGAAAGGGTCAGCGCGGGTCGGTGACGGAGATGCAGGACATCTCCGTCACCACGTTCAGCGCATCAGCCGAGCGTATCGAGGGCCTTGGTGAAGCGGCCGGCGTGGCTCTTCTCGGCTTTCGCCAGGGTCTCGAACCACTCGGCGATCTCGTCGAAGCCTTCTTCCCGCGCGGTGCGGGCCATGCCCGGGTACATGTCGGTGTACTCGTGCGTCTCGCCGGCGATGGCCGCCTTCAGGTTGTCGGAGGTCGGGCCGATCTTCAGGCCGGTGGCCGGATCGCCGACCGCCTCGAGGAACTCGAGATGGCCGTGGGCGTGGCCGGTCTCGCCTTCCGCCGTCGAGCGGAACACGACGGCGACGTCGTTATAGCCTTCGACATCGGCCTTCTGGGCGAAATAGAGGTAGCGGCGGTTGGCCTGGCTCTCGCCGGCAAACGCAGCCTTCAGGTTGTCTTCCGTCTTCGAACCACCAAGCTTGCTCATCGACTGTCTTCCTCTCTACGGCGGGCAGGGCAGCCGCCGGGCACACGTCCATCGAAGCGGTCTCACATTGTCTGCAGGAGATCGCTGCGCCGCTTATAGGAAGGCGGCGCTAGCCGGTCAACAGTTTAGAGCTATTCTAAAAAAGAAGGGCAGCCGCCGCGTCAGCGGCGCACGCGCACCACCACGTCGACCCGTTCCACGCTCATGCCGGCCGGCGCAGCCGGCAGACGCGTAATGGATACTCTGTCGGCCGGGATATCGAGCAGGGTGCCGTCACCCTCGACATAGAAGTGGTGGTGATCGCCGATATTGGTATCGAAATAGAGCCGGCCCGGGCCCACCAGAACTTGGCGCAACAGCCCTGCAGCCGTGAACTGGTTGAGCGTATTGTAGACCGTTGCCAGCGAGACGCGGGTGCCCTGCGTCACCGCCTCGTCATGCAGCTCCTCGGCGGTGACATGGCGGTCGGCGCCGCTGCGGAACAGCAACGCACCCAGCGCCAAGCGCTGCCGGGTCGGCCGAAGGCCGGCAGCGCGCAATCGGTCGACGATGGCGGAACTGCTCATCATGATTCGCTTCTATTACGCCAAGGCGACAGCATTGCCTAGGGCCATCGCGCCGGCGCCACGGGAACGTGTTCTAGGGGCTTGTGGCGATGGGGGAATTGTTTGTTTCCGCTCAGCATCCTATCTGTTAGAACGGCCCTGATTTGTTCGTTGGCCGGGCCGGGGCGCCCGGCGTTCGCCCATGGACGGCACGTGACCAGCAAAAGCAGCTACAGCTACGACGACCTCATTCAATGCGCCAAGGGCCTGTTGTTCGGCCCGGGCAATGCGCAGCTTCCGCTGCCGCCGATGCTGATGTTCGACCGGATCGTGCATATCGACAGCAAGGGCGGCAAGTACGGCAAGGGTGAGATCGTCGCCGAACTGGACGTCAAGCCGGACCTCTGGTTCTTCCCGGTCCATTTCCAGGGCGACCCGGTGATGCCCGGTTGCCTGGGGCTCGACGCGATGTGGCAGCTGGTGGGCTTCTTCCTCGGCTGGCTCAAGGCGCCGGGTCGTGGCCGGGCGCTGGGCGTCGGCGAGGTCAAGCTCAGCGGCATGGTGACGCCGGCCATTCGCAAGGTCACCTACCACATCCACCTCAAGCGGGTGATCCTGCGCAAGCTGGTTGTGGGTATCGCCGACGGCGTGATGGTGGCCGACGGTCAACAGGTGTACGAGGCCACGGACATGAGGGTCGGACTCTTCCAGCCAAAGGCAGCCTGACGTGCGGCGTGTCGTCGTCACGGGTCTCGGAATCGTCGCCAGCATCGGCAGCAATGCCGGCGAGGTGGCGGCGGCGCTGAAGGAAGGGCGTTCGGGTATCGAGTTCGCGCCGCAGTACCAGGAACTGGGGTTCCGCTGCCAGGTTCACGGCACGCTGAAGGTAGACCTCGACACCACGGTCGATCGCCGCCTGCGCCGCTTCATGGGTGACGGCGCGGCCTACGCCTATCTCGCGATGAAAGAGGCCATTGCCGATGCCGGCCTCGACGACAAGGACATCTCCAACGATCGCACCGGCCTGATCGCCGGTTCCGGCGGGCCGACCACCGGTGCCATTGTGCAGGCGGCGCTTACCACCAAGGAGAAGGGCCCCAAGCGCATCGGCCCGTTCCAGGTGCCACGCGCGATGTCGAGCACGGTGTCGGCCAATCTCGGCACCGGTTTCAAGATCAAGGGCCCGACCTATTCGATCACATCGGCCTGTTCCACGTCAGCGCATTGCGTGGGCAACGCCGCCGAGACGATCATGCTGGGCAAGGCCGATCGCATGTTTGCCGGCGGCGGCGAGGAACTCGACTGGACTCTCTCGGTGCTGTTCGACGCCATGGGCGCGATGTCGTCGAAGTACAACGCCACGCCGGCGCGCGCCAGCCGTGCCTATGACCGCGACCGCGACGGCTTCGTGATCTCCGGCGGCGGCGGCATCGTGGTGCTCGAAGACTATGAGGTGGCCAAGGCGCGCGGCGCCAAGATCTACGGCGAGATCGTCGGCTACGGCGCCACCGGCGACGGCGCCGACATGGTGGCGCCGTCGGGCGAGGGCGCGGTGCGCGCCATGCGGCTGGCCCTGGGCGGCTTCGGCGGCGCGCGCGGCAACCGCCGCGTCGACTACATCAATGCGCATGGCACCTCGACGCCGGTCGGCGACATCACCGAGCTGGAAGCGATCCGCGCGGTCCTTGGCGAGGATCTGCCCGCGATCAATTCGACCAAGTCGCTCACCGGCCACAGCCAGGGCGCTACCGGCGTGCACGAAGTCATCTATTCCCTGCTGATGCTGCGCGACGACTTTGTCGCGGCATCGGCCAACATCGAAAACCTCGATCCCGGCGCCGAGGGCTTCCCCATCGCACGCCAGCGGATCGACAACGCCGGGCTGGAGACTGTGATGTCCAACAGCTTCGGCTTCGGCGGCACCAACGCGGTGCTCGTCTTTCAACGGGTGGAGGGATGACCTCGCCGCCAGATCGCCCGGTGCCCCGGGCTCCCGACTCCGGCAACGGCAACGGCCGCACTTCGGCGGCTTCCGTGGCGGCGGCGCGTGCTGCCGGCCTGATGGTCGGCCGCAAGGGGCTGATCATGGGCGTCGCCAACGACCGCTCGATCGCCTGGGGTATCGCCAAGGCCTGTCATGCCGCCGGCGCCGAGCTCGCCTTCACCTATCAGGGCGACGTGTTCGGCCAGCGGGTAAAGCCTCTGGTGGAGTCGCTCGGATCCAAGATCGTGATGTCGGCCGACGTCGAGGATGAAGCCAGCCTCGATGCGCTGTTCGACACCTTGGCGCGCACGTGGGGCACACTGGATTTCGTCGTGCACGCTGTCGCCTATTCCGACAAGGACGAGCTCAAGGGCCGCTATGTCGACACGACGCGCGCCAATTTCCAGCGCAGCCTGACGATCTCCTGCTATTCCTTCACCGACCTCGCGCATCGCGCCGAGCCGCTGATGCAGAACGGCGGCAGCCTGCTGACCCTGACGTACAGCGGCGCCCGCCATGTCATGCCCAGCTACAATGTCATGGGCGTTGCCAAGGCGGCGCTCGAGGCGAGTGTGCGCTATCTCGCGGCCGATCTCGGGCCCAAGAACATCCGCGTCAATGCCATCTCCGCCGGACCGATGCGCACCCTGGCGGCGGCGGTGATCGGCGATGGCCGCTACGTCTATCGCGTCACCCGCGAGACGTCGCCCCTGCGGCGCAACATCGACCAGGCCGATGTCGGCGGCGCGGCGCTCTATCTGCTGTCGGATCTGTCGGCCGGCGTCACCGGCGAGCTGCACCACGTCGATTCCGGCTACCACATCATGGGCATGGCCCCGCCGCCCGCCAGCAACGGCGAGCGCGAGTAGCCGGCGTTACTTCAGCGGGAATAGCGCGGCGTCGTCCCGCCAAGGATCAAACACCCGCGCGCCCGTCAGCTGCATGTCCCTGACGTTGCGGGTCACCAAGTACAGATCATGCTCGATTGCCGTGGCGGCAATCAACGCGTCGATCGGGGCCGGTGATCGCTTGAAGTGGCGATAGGCTTGACCGCGCATCCGCGCCCATCGCCGAACGATCGCGTCTTCCACACCGCGGACACGGCCAAGAAATTTGAGCTCAACCCGCTCCAGCATGCGCCCGTATTCGCGCCGCCGTGGATCGGGGAGCGGCAGGGCTTCGATGCCCCGTTCCATCTCGGCCAGTGTCAAAACGCTGATGAAAACCCGGTTGGACGGTTGGGCAGCGGCCCACGCCGTTACGCGCTTTTCGGGCCGCGCCAGGAACAGTTCTGCGACCACATTGGTGTCGAGCAGCCATCCCATCATCGCCGGCGGCCGCGCAACAATTTTGCGAAGGGGTCCTGCCGGGTGCCCCGGTCGTGCTTTTCGCGCGGGCCGATCAAGGCCATGACATCGATGTCACCGGAAATGCCCTCACGCAGCTCCGCCACCCAATTGCCCGGTGTTTCCTCCTGACTCCTGCTGTCTGAGTCAGCAATGACCAGTACGGCCGGACGACCGCGCCGCGTTACGCGCTGTGGACCCTCGGACAGTGCGAGCTGAACGACCTCACTGAAGCGCGCCTTGGCGTCCTCCAGTTTCCACACTCGGCGCGGCGTGACTATTGCTGCGCGAGCAGGGGCGGTTGTACGAGACGACTTCCGGTTGGATTGGGTCATGGGTTATCCGTCTGACTAGCTGACCAGTTGTACTACATCTGTCGCGGCCGCGGAAGTGCGCCATCTGACGGATCGTGCAGTGGACATCCCAGCGGGGTGGCGCCATCGTGCGTTCTCGTGGAGGTATCCTTATGGGCAGTACGGTCTTCGAGTCGGTCCTGTTTCGCGACATGTTCGGCACCGCGGCGATGCGCGCCATCTTCGACGATCGCGCGCTGGTGGCGCGCTATGTCGACGTCGAGGTCGCGCTGGCGCGCGCCGAAGCGCGGGCGGGCGTGATTCCGGCCGACGCGGGCGAGGCGATCGCGCGTGCGGCAGCGGTTGCGACGCTGGATTTCGAGCGCCTGAAGCGCGAGACCGACAATGTCGGCTATCCCATCCTGCCGGTCGTGGCCCAGCTCTCGACGTTGTGCGGCGAGGCCGGTCGCTACGTGCATTGGGGCGCTACGACGCAAGACATCATGGATACCGCGACGGTCCTGCAGATGCGCGCCGGGCTGGACCTGGTGGTGGCCGACGTTGAGGCGCTGCGCGGCATTCTGGCGGCGCTGGCAAGGAAGCACCGCGATACGCCAATGGCCGGCCGCACGCACCTGCAGCAGGCGTTGCCGGTGACATTCGGCTACAAGGTGGCGATCTGGCTGGCAGCGCTCGACCGCCATGCCGAACGCCTGGCCCAGTTGAGGCCGCGCGTGCTGGTCGTGCAGTTCGCCGGCGCCGCCGGCACGCTGGCGTCGCTCGGCGGCAAAGGCTTCGATGTCCAGCGCGAGCTGGCGACGGAACTGGGGCTGGGCGAGCCAGCGTCGACCTGGCATGTGGCGCGCGATGGCTTTGCCGAAGCGGTCAATACACTGGCGCTGATCACCGGCACCCTGGGCAAGATCGCCTTCGACGTCATGATCATGATGTCGACCGAATATGGCGAGGTGTTCGAGCCCTTCGTGCATGGCCGCGGTGCGTCGAGCACCATGCCGCAGAAGCGCAACCCGATCTCGTCCGAGCTGATCCTCGCGGCATCCAAGATCGTGCGCCAGCAGGCCGGCCTGATGCTCGACGCGCTGGTCACCGACTTCGAGCGCGCCACCGGTCCGTGGCACGTCGAGTGGGCAGCGATTCCCGAGGCCTTCCTGGCAACCTCCAGTGCCCTGCATCAGGCGAAGTTCATGCTGGGCGGCCTGATCGTCGATGCCACGCGCATGCGGCGCAATCTCGATATCACGTCGGGCCTGATCGTGGCCGAGGCTGTGATGATGGGATTGGCGCCACACATGGGACGCCAGGTGGCGCACGATGTCGTTTACGGCGCCTGCCGCCAGGCAGCCGAGAAAGGTACGTCGTTGCTCGACGCCCTGATGCAGTCATCCGACGTCACGTCGCATCTGGATCGCGATGCCCTGGCGGAGCTGTGCGATCCCGCCAACTACCTGGGTCTCGCGCCGCAGATGGTGGATCGTGTCGTCGCCGGGCGTGGCTGAACCCTATCATCCCGCGCGGCGCTCGGGATGACAGGCCGCATCACCCCACGCGATAGAGCCTGATGGCGTCCGGATCGGGCACGCAGCCGAGCCCTGGTCCTTGCGGCACCGCCACGCGGCCGTCCTTCGGTTTCACGGTGTCGCCCAGCGGTTCGGCGGCGAGTTCGATGTAGTAGCGCTCCAGCAGCGGCACCTCGTGGGCGGCAGCGAGGTGCAAGGTGTGCACATAGCCCGGACCGATCATGAAGCAGTGCGGCATGAACTGAACATCGTGCGCCTCGGCCAGCGCCGCGATCTTCAACGCCTCGCTGAGCCCGTGCGCCTTGGCGATGTCGGGCTGCACGAAGTCGACGGCACCGGCCTCGAACATCACGCGATAGTCGGCGAGGCTGCCAGCGTTCTCGCCGGCGGCGATCGGAATCGAGGTCGAGCGCCGCAGCTCGGCCAGCGCATGCACGTTCTCGGGTGGCCAGGTCGGCTCCTCCAGCCACATCAGATCATAGGGCTCCATCCGCTTGGCGTTGCGCTTGGCTTCGGCCAGGGACCACGGGCAGTTGGTATCGAGCATCAGGGCCGTGTCGCGGCCGGCGGCGGCGCGCGAGGCGATGACGGTGTCGACCAGCACCTCGTGCAGCTTGACGGCGCCATAGCCGTCCTTGACGGCGCGCTCGACCGTATTGGCGACGGCGCGTGGCTCGCCATAGCGCGTCAGGCTGGCATAGAGCGGGATCGCGCCGCGGGTGGCGCCACCCAGCAGGCGATACAGCGGCAGGCCCGCCGCCTGGCCCAGAATGTCCCACAGGGCGAGGTCGACCGCCGAGACGCAGAACGCCATCACGCCGACGCGGCCGAAATTGTGGTGCTGCTTCTCCAGGTCGCGCTTGATCGCGCCAATACACGTGGCGTCGCGGCCGATCAGCGCCGGTGCGACGTGGGTGTCAAACAGCGCCTTCAGCGCCAGCTCGCCGTTCTTGGTGAACACCTCGCCCCAGCCGCTCAGCCCCTGGTCGGTGTCGATGCGCACCATCAGGGTCTGAAACACCTTGCGATCGCCGCTGGCGCGCCAGATGCCGCCGTGATCCTCGTACGGTACGGCCAGCAGGATTGATTCGACGCGCGTGATCTTCATGGCAACCTCCGATGCGCCATCGTGGCCGATCACCGTGTCGCCATGCAACGGCGGTCGAACGCTTCTGTCTTGCGCGGCGGGATCAGCTGCGCGAGGTGCGCGGCAACTGCACGACTTTGGCGCTGCGCGGCGTGCTGCCAGCCGGCGGCTCATCGCCGGACGGTGGCTCGCCATCGGGCGTCACCGTGTCGGGCTGGGCCGGCGGCATCGATCCATCCGGCGCCACGACATCGTCAACCCCGACCCGGCGCAACGCCCGCCACCGCGCCATTGCAGCTTCATACTCGCCGGCCGATGTCGGCGCATCGTCCCGTGCCGTGACCGGTCGATCGTCATTCTCCTGCAGCCGCGACAGGGGCTGCAGCATCCCCGGCGCGGCCATGCGGCCTGGCGCCGGCAGCACGGGCGCGCTCGATCGCACCGGCCAGGCGATCTCGAGCTCCGGTGGCGGCGTCACCGCTTCATCGGCGCGATGCGGGCGGCTGCGGCCAAACCGGCGTTGGCTCTGCGGCCGCCGGCTCTCGAAGCGGGCCTCCGCCTTTTCGACGGCCAGTGCCTGGGCGGTGGCCACACCGATCAGCAGCATGAAGGTGGCGGCGACAGCGGGCATCTGGATGCCGAAATCGACCGTGGCGTGCGCCCCGACCAGGGTGGCGATGGCGATGGTGGCAACCGACATGCTGGCGTTACGGCCGCGCGACAGCAGGCCGGCAAAGCAGATGCCGACGGCGCCGCCGATCAGTGCCAGGCTGAGCAGCAGGGCAGGGATGCCCCCCTCGACGGCGAGCTCGAGATAGGTGTTGTGCGCCAGGTTGACATACGTCTCGAACACGGCGCGGCCATCGTTGGCGCGGTTGAAGGCAGGGGCGAAGCTGCCCAGCCCATGGCCGATCCAGGGTTCCTCGGCGACGGCCAGGCGCGCGACATCGAAGACGCTGGCCCGCGCCTCGGGCGCCGATTCGGTCAACAACCGCTTGGCCAGGAAGTCGCCGCTCAGCACCAGGACCGCAACAATGGCAGCGCCGCCCAGCGCCACACCGACCAGGAACGTGCGCAACTTGATCTCGCGCGCGATCAGCAGGCCGATGGCGAACACGACCAGGGCCAGCACGAAACAGGCGACGCCGGCCCGCGAGCCGGTCAGCGCGATGGCGACCAGTCCGGTGATGATGGCCGCGATCACCAGGTAGAGGGACGGCGATGCCCGCTCGGAGAGCGCCAGCAGGAAGCGCAACGGCGTGAGCCGCTCGCGCGTGAGTCGCCGAACCTCGGACACCAGCGGCACCAGGCCGGCCAACACCGCCATGCCGGCGTAGGTGGCGTAGGCGTTACGGTTGATGAAGGTTGATGTGACGCTGTCGGGGTAGGCGTCCTTGGCGAACCACAGCACAGTGCGATCGCCGGCAAATTGCACGAACAGGCCGTAGAGGGCATAGGCGAAGCCGGCGAGACTGATGGCCCAGAAGCCGAGCCGCGCCCGGTTTCGATCGCGCCCCGTCTCGAACGCCAGCAGGAAGATCCCGCCATAGGCCACGATCTTCATGATCAGTGTTTCGCCGGCAGCCGGGTCGAGGCTGGCCGCCGCTGGCAAAGGCGTGCCCAGCGCCGCCGCGGCCTCGGCCCACGCGGTGTGCGCAAAGGCGCCGCTGAGCGCTGGTGATGCCTGCACCCAGTACCAGGCGATCAGGATCGTAAAGCCGATGACCAACAGGGCCGCATAGCGATCGACCAGCCGCGCATGCGCCAGGCGCCCGGCCCCGTCGGCGTTCCCGGATATGTCGCGTATCGGACCCGACCGCAGGGCGTCGACGAGCCGGCCGCTGCCCCAGACCAGCAGCAGCACGCCGACGGCCAGCGCCAGCACGCTCCACGGCAAGGGCCGGTTCGATGCCAGGGGAAGCGGCGCCAGACAAACAATGCCCAGCAGGGCCCAGTAGAGGATCGAGGACATCTTGGACGAGCATATCGCGCGGCATTGCCGCGCTCGGTTGCTGATCGCCTACCTTAGCATAAGACTATGATAACACGATCAAATTGAGCATAGACTGTTCGCCGGTGGCGCGATAGTCGCCAGCGACGGGGCAGTGTCAGGCGGAGAGTGATGTCGGCCGGTATCGATGCCGTGGCAGCCAAGGATCGGTTGGCGGTGGCTGCCGCGTCGCTCTGGCGTACGGTGCTGACGGGGACGCCCGATGTCACGTCGCTCGATACCGCAACGGCTGAGGTCGTGCGTATGCTGGCCGGACGTCTGGCGGCGCGTTGCTCCGCCGGCTGGACGGCATCCTTGCTGGCGCCGCTGGCGCCGCTGCTGGGGGCACCGGCGGTCGACCCCACTGCGGCGACATCATCGGTGCTGCTGTCGAAACTGACCCTGGCGGCGCATGTCTCGGTCCTGCGGCGCCTCGACGAGGCCGGCCTGCACCCGATCGTGCTGAAGGGGCTTGCCAACGCCCATCGTCTGCATGAGCCACCGACGCCGCGCGTGCTGGGCGACCTCGATATCCTGCTGCCGCGTGCCGAGATCGGCGCCGCGATCGATCTCTTTCTGCCGCTGGGCTTTCGCTTCGGCGGCGCGCGCCGCACGCGCTGGGGCTTCGTGTCCGACGCCAGCTACGTGCCCTTCCACTCGCCCGATGGCATCACCAACATCGACCTGCATGTCGAGGCCGATGCCTGGCCGCTGCCGCGCGGGTTGCCGGCGGGTGACGTGCGGACCGGCGCGCAAACGCTGACGCTGCCCGACACTGCTGTGCTCATGCCGCGTGACGAGCATGTCCTGCTGATCGGCGTTTCCAACATCGCCAAGGACCGCTTCGGCTGGCAGACCGCATCGAAGGTCATCGACGCGGCGCGCCTGCTGCTGCGCCACGGCGCGGCGCTGGACTGGCAGGAGGTTGACGCGCGCGCCGCCCGCGCCCGCCTGTCGCGACCGCTCGATGCGCTGCTGGCCCTGCTGGTGGCGTTGGGTTTCCCGCCGGCCGCCATCCCGCGCACCGTCGAGCCGCCGCGCGGCCTCGCGGCACTGACGTGGCAACGCGTCGTCGATGATTGGCGCACGGTGTTTGCGGGCGAACTGTCGGGCCGGGCACTGCTGTGGCGCGACCTGACCCTGGTACAGACGCCCGCGACTTTCGCGCGGTTCAACTGGTGGCGGCTCAAGGGCCTGGTGCGGCCATCCGATGGCATCCCGCCCGAGGCCAGGGGGCGGGCAATGTCCTGACTCAGGCTCGATTGGCGTAGACGAAGCGTTCGGCCGCGCCATCGTTGACGGCAAACCACAGGTGCTGCTCGTCGCGAAACGCCTTCCACGAGTCGTAGACCTTGCGAAACAACGGATCGGCGCCGGCCGATTCATCGAGCAGTTCGTAGGTCGCCTTCTGCATGGCCTTCATGACGCCGGCCGGCCAATAGGAGAGCTTGGCGCCGGCAGCGATCAGACGCCGCAGCGCGGGTGGGTTGTTGGCGTCGTATTTCGCGATGGTGGCCGTGGCGGCCTCGGTACAGGCCGAGCGCAGCGCCAGCTGGTAGAGCGGCGGCAGCGCATTCCACGCATTCAAGCCGGCGATCCAGCACAGTGACGCGCCGAGTTCTAGAACCCCGGGCGCGTAGTAGAACTTGGCTGCCTTGTGCAGACCCAGCCGTTCATCGTCGTAAGGCCCGACCCATTCGACGGCATCGAGCGTGCCCTTTTCCAGCGCCGGGAAGATATCGCCGCCGGCGATCGTCTGCGGCACCGCACCCAGCTTGGCGTAGACCCGGCCGACGAAGCCCGGAGCGCGGATGCGCAGACCCTTGAGGTCGTCCGGGGTCTGGATCTCCTTGCGGAACCAGCCACCCATCTGCGCACCGGTATTGCCGGTCGGGAACTGGATGACGTTGAACGCGGCGTATACCTCGCGCATCAGCTCCAGGCCGCCGCCGTGCTGCATCCAGGCATTGTGCTGGCGTGGCGTCAGGCCGAAAGGAACGCCGGTATCGAAGACCAGGGCTGGCTGCTTGCCGATATAGAAGAAGCCCGCGCTGTGACCGCACTCGATGGTGCCGTTCTGCACGGCGTCGAGCACCTGCAGCGGTGGCACGATTTCACCTGCGGCAAAAACGCGGATATCGAATTTGCCGTCGGTCAGTGCGCGCACGCGATCGGCGATCAGCGTGGCTTCGCCGAAGACGGTATCCAGCGACTTCGGGTAGCTGGAGGCCATCCGCCAGCGGATCGTCGGCGCCGAATCCGCGATTGCCGGGGCGGCCGTTAGCGCGCCGGCAACGGCGCACGCGCTGGCACCGACGAGGCGCCGCCGCTTGATAGGAGAGCCCATGGTTGCTGTCCGTCGTTATGTGCGCGCCCGGTGCGTCGGTCCCAGGCAATCCGGATCCCGGCGCAGTGCGCGGCGTGCGAAATAAGCGAAAGTCAGGTCGATCACTTTGCGTTTGGTGAGGAAGTCGCGGGATTCAACGGCGAGCTCCGGCCGGATCGGCTTGATGGGCCCGATGGCGCGCGCCCGCAGCTGCATGTCGGCCGCATGCTCCAGCCAGACCGCGCGCATGACAGCGTCCGCGATGGTGGTGCCGATGGTCAGCAGACCATGATGGGCGAGCAGAATCGCATGCTTGGCCCCCAGAGCGTCGGAGATGATCTCGCCCTCGCGATCGGCGATCGGCAGACCCGGCCAGTCCGCGAGGTACGCGCAATCGTCGAAGAACGGTGTTGCATCCATGTGCGCCACGGCCAGCGCCTCGCCGACCATGGACAGGGCGGCGACTGCCGGTGGGTGCGTGTGCACGATGCAACCGACTCCCGGGCGGTCGCGGTAGACCCGGATATGGAAGCGCACGCCCGGGTTGGGCATGTCGCTGCCATTGCCGACGGGCTTGAGGTGATCGTCGACCAGGACCAGGCTGTCGGGCTTCGCCTCGTCGAAGCCGACGCCGAATCCCAGCGTCAGGTACCGGCCGGCGCCGGTGCGCGCCGTGATCTGGCCGGCGAGACCGCCACGCCAGTGGCCCTCGTCCGCGAGGATGCGGCTGCCCAGCGCCAAGGTTTCTTCGGGGCTCCATCGCGTGATGGCGAGGCGGTCATCCATCTCGCGATCGATCTCGTCATGTTGTTCCGCTTTCGCTGCCGCCAGCATGGGCTTCCTCCGGCTGGGTCTTCCCGCGGCGCGCTCGCCACGAAGAGACGACACCGCCATTCTGGAGGGCCGCCACCGCGGCGCCAAACACCGTTGCGCGCTACGAGATATCGCGAAACGCGAAACCTCACCGAGCTTCGTCGACAGCTGGCTCTATGCGCCCGTGCTGGCCCGACGTCCGCCGTACCATCGGCGCTGCCGCAGAAGGCGTTCGACCACCACGGGCACGAGGGCGGCGGCATCGCGTGCCGCGCGCGATGCCTTGCGCCGGGGCGTAAAAGCCAGGCTGCAGCGCAGCCGCAGGGGCGGCTCGACGATGCGAAGCGTACGGATTCGGGGATCACTGCGCGCGTCACCGAGCGCGATCATCGGCAGCACAGTGTGGCCATGGCCGCGCTGCACCAGGTTCTTGAGCTGGGCCAGCGAATCGACTTCCGAGGCATAGGTCAACGTGACACCAGCGCGGCGCGCGACGCGATCGAGCAGAATCCGGCCAGCATGGGCCACCGACGTATGCACGAGAGGCAACGATGCCAGGTCGGCGAAGGCAATGTGCTTGCGGCCGCGTGTCAGAGGCGTCTCGCGTCCGATCAGATAGAGATCGTCGTCGACCAGCGGGATGGCACGCCCGTCGTCCCGCTTCCCCGTCAGGTAGATGACGGCGACATCGAGGCGGCCCTCGGCCAGCCAGGTCAGGATGTCGCCGTTCATGCCGTCGACGATGCGCAGGTCGACGCGCGGCAGGCGCTCGCGCACCAGCTCGATGATCGGCACCGTCAGCAGCATCGCGATGGTCGACGGCAGCCCGAGAACCACCTCGCCCGATGAGGCGTCCGTGATTGTCCGCACGGCGTGCCTTGCGGCATCGACCTCGGACAGGATGCGTTGGGCATGTTTGTGAAACAGGCGCCCCGCCGGGGTCAGCGTCGTCCCGCGACCGTGGCGTGCGAACAACTTGGCGCCGAGCTCCGCCTCGAGGGTGGCAATGCGCGCACTCAACGCTGATTGCGCGATCCGCACGCGGGTCGCGGCCGCTGAAATACTGCCTTCCTCGGCGACGGCAGCAAAGTAGCGGATATGCCTGAGCTCCATCGATCCCCTGTGCGGGAGTCGGTACGGATGTCGGACCCCCTCGCCTCATAAAAACTAACATCCCGGTTCAGGAAAAGTTGCTTTTTCGCGGCCGACCGTCCCCGCATAGTCCGTCCTCCCAGAGAGCGGGCGCAGGCAGTGAAGGCCGGCGCGCGACGGACCGTGGTGGTGGAAAACGATGCGCGCAATGCGATGTTCGATCAGGTGAGTTGACGGAAATTCCGTCGCCACAAGCTGTATCTCCACCAGAGCGCCCCCAGGATTTGATCGCGCGAGCCCGGCGGCTTCGCAGTGCGAGCGTGTGCGCCTTCCCTTCGAGAGGACCACCATCATGACCACGAGCCGTCGGGTCAGTTCGTCGCCATTGTCGGCCGCAGTGGCTGCGGCAAAAGCACGTTGCTGCGCCTGGTCGTCGGGCTCGACACGCCCAGTGCCGGCCGGCTTCAGCTCGACGGCGAGGCGCGGCGGGAGAGCGAGGCGCGCATCATGTTCCAGGAACCGCGCCTGCTGCCGTGGGCGCGCGTTCTCGCCAACGTCGAGGTCGGTCTGGGCCGGGGTGTCGATGCGCGCGCGCGTCAGGCACAGGCGCTCGCGGCGCTGTGCGAGGTTGGCCTCGATGACCGGGCGCGTGAATGGCCGGCGGTCCTGTCCGGTGGCCAGAAGCAGCGCGTGGCGCTGGCCCGCGCGCTGGTGAGCCGCCCGCGCCTTCTGGCGCTCGACGAGCCGCTGGGCGCGCTCGATGCGCTCACGCGAATCGAGATGCAACGCCTCATCGAGTCGGTGTGGCGTGACCAGGGCTTTACGGCGATCCTCGTCACCCACGACGTGGCCGAGGCGGTGGCACTGGCCGACCGCGTCATCGTGATCGAGGACGGCCGGATCGCGCTCGACATCGATGTCGACGTGCCGCGCCCGCGCCGTCATGGCGATTCCCGCCTGGCGGCGCTCGAAGGCCGCATCCTCGACCACCTCTTCAACGAAGAGGCCAGCACACCGCGCGCCGTACAGGCGGCGTGAGTTCCGTCGCCCGGAGACAGCGTCGATGACCGTGATCACGCCGACCCTCGATACGTCGCTGGTGGCCGAGCTGTCGCGCGCATTCGCGGCGCGAGCGGAAGCGCATGACCGTGACGGCAGTTTCGCGTTCGAGAACATCGAGCAGTTGCGCGAGGCAGGCTTCCTGTCGCTGGTTACGCCGCGCGATCATGGCGGCGCCGGCCGCGGCCTGTCGGCGGCCGTCCGGGTGATCGGCCTGGTGGCCGAGGGCGATCCGTCGACGGCGCTGGTGCTGGCGATGCAGTACATCGCGCACGCCGGAATCGCGCGCTCGACGCGTTGGTCACCCCGCGTGCGCCAGCAGGTCTTCAGCGACGCGGCGCAGCGTGGCGGCCTGATCAACGCCCTGCGTGTCGAGCCGGCGCTGGGCAGTCCGGCGCGCGGCGGCCTGCCGGCCACGACGGCGCAGCGCACCGATGGCGGCGCCTGGCGGATCGCGGGGCACAAGATCTACGCCACGGGCATCCTGGCGCTGCGCTGGCTGCTGGTGTGGGCGCGTGCCGATATCGACGGCCAGGCGCATGTCGGCGCGTGGCTGGTGCCGGCGGACGCGGCCGGGATCGAGGTGATCGAGACCTGGGACCATGTCGGCATGCGCGCGACGTGCAGCCACGATGTCGTGCTGAAAGATGTCGTGGTGCCGGCCGATCACGCCGTCGACGTACGGCTGCCCAGCGAATGGACGCCGGACCCGGTGTCGGCGCTGTGGAACACGGTGCTGATCGCAGCGGTCTATGACGGCATTGCGCGTGCCGCGCGCGACTGGCTGGTGGGGTGGCTCAACGACCGCGTCCCGGCCAACCTCGGCGCATCGCTCGCCACGCTGCCGCGCTTTCAGGAGGCGGTGGGCGACATCGATGCCCGGCTGCTGGTCAACCGCCGCCTGATCAGCGACACCGCGCGCCGCACTGACCAGGATCCGCAGCCGGCATCGGCGGCCGAAGCGGGCCTGGTGAAATATGTGGTGACCCAGAATGCCCATGCCATTGTCGAGCGGGCGCTGTCGCTGACCGGCAGCCACGGGCTCAGCCGGCGCAATCCGCTGGAGCGTCATCATCGCAACGTGCTGTGCAGCCGCGTGCACACACCGCAGGACGATTCGAGTCTCATCGCCGCCGGCCGCGAAGCGCTGGGTGTCCGCGCGGCCTGACCGGAAGGAGCTTTCCATGAGCGTCGAATTCATCGGCATGATCGCCACGCGCAAGGCCTCCGAGACCCATGCGCCGCAAGGCCCCGTGATCGACCGCGACTACATCCGGGCCTTCGCCCAGGCGCACGAGGGCGGCGGGTTCGATCGTATCCTGGTCGCCCACGCCTCGACCGGGCCCGATGCGTTCCTGGTGACGTCCTATGCTGCGTCGGTGACCGAGCGCGTCGGCTTCATGCTGGCGCACCGGCCCGGCTTCGTCGAACCGACGCTGGCGGCGCGCAAGCTCGCGACGCTCGATCACTTCACCGGCGGGCGCCTGGCGGTGCATATCGTTTCCGGCGGCGATGATGCCGAGCAACGGCGCGACGGCGACTTCCTCGGTCACGATGCGCGCTATGCCCGCACCGACGAGTATGTCGACATCCTGCGCCGCATCTGGGCGGCCGATGCGCCGATCGACCATGACGGTACGCACTATCGCTTCGTCGGCGGCTTCTCCGAGGTGAAGCCGGTGCAGAAGCCGCACCTGCCGATTTACTTCGGCGGGTCATCCGATGCCGCCATCAAGGTGGCGGCGAGGCACGCCGACATCTACGCGCTCTGGGGGGAGACACACGCGCAGGTGCGCGAGACGGTGGCGCGCGTGCGAGCGGAGGCAGCCAGGCACGGCCGGCAGGTACGCTTCAGCGTGTCGTTCCGGCCCATCCTTGCCGCGACGGAAGAAGCGGCCTGGGCGCGTGCCGACCGCATCCTGCAAGAGACGCGCCATCTGCGGGCTGCCCAAGGTCTGGGCGTCGGCGATCCCAAGCAAAGCGCGGGCGCGCGCCGCCTGCTGGCCGCCGCCGCGCAGGGTGATCGCGTGGATTCACGGCTATGGACGGCCATCGCGCGCGAGACCGGGGCGCGCTCCAACAGCACGGCGCTGGTCGGCACCGCCGAACAGGTCGCCCACGCGCTGCTCGAGTACTACGACCTGGGCGTCACCACGTTCCTTATCCGCGGCTTTGATCCGCTGGAGGACGCGATCGACTACGGCCGCGACCTGATCCCCCTCACGCGCGACCTGATCGCGCAACGCGCCACCGAACGGCCGGCGAAGGCGGGGTGATTGTTGTCGTCCTGAGCGCAGCGAAGGACCTTGCGGTGGTCATGTCAGACGCGGTTGGTACTGGTGATCACCAGTACCGCCATGCCTTGAACTTACCACCGCAAGGTCCTTCGCTGCGCTCAGGACGACAGAACATCACACGTTTTCCAGCAGGTCGCGGGCGATGAACTCCGCCAGCAGCGTATCGACGTCATGCGTGATCGTATCGGGCAGCGTGTCGGGAAAGGCCTCGGCCAGCAGCGCCACCAGATCGTCGCGCGTCATCGGCTCGGCCAGCGCCGCCCATACGCCGCCGCCCAGCGCGTCGAGATGAAAGATGGCATCGCTGCGCGCGTCGACCAGGAAGGTGGCGCCGTCGAGTGCGGTGATGGCGATGTCGGAACGTCGGCGCAAACGGGTCATGTGCCCGTTCTCGACGACGATGCGCGGGGCGTCAAGCCGGCATCAGGTAATGCCGAAGCGTTCGACCACCAGGTCGGCCGCGGCGGCGCTCGATCCGTAGACCAGGCGCAGGCACGTCACGCCGCCGGCGATCAACGCCGCCGCCGCGACGTGGCCTTTGGCGTTCATACCAGGCGCCGTCGACTGGCGCACCAGGGCCAGCGCGGTATCACCTTTCGAACCGAGACTGAAGTCGAGCGCATCGGGATCATCGTCGCGGCGCTCGGGCAGGATCACGGCCGCCACCGGCAGCGTGGTGCCGAAGGGTGCCGCGTCGAACGTATCGAGCCCGAGATCGAGATAGGCAATGATGGGATTGCCCTGCCAGTCCATGTGCTCGACGACGCTGTTGCCCTCGATGAAGGCGGCCAGCGCGCCACCGGCACCTTCATGGATCGGCAGGCGCATGCGCGGCGTCAGGCCGAGCCCGATGCCCGTGGGATCGTCGTAGCCATCGGTGCCGGCCGGTGCGACCAGCAGGCGGTCATCACCGAAGAAGCGCGCGCCGCGGCGCGCCAGTTGCAGCGCCAACGTGCTCTTGCCGCATAGTGAATCGCCCACGAACAGGATCAGCCCGCTGGGCGACGCGGCGGCACCGGCATGCAGGCCGATCAGGTCGCTGCGCCGCGCCAGTTGCTCGGCGGCCAGCAGGCCGACCAGCTGATTGGCCGCCTCGGCGGCATCGGGCACCTCCTGCGCACCGCCCTCCAGCACCGGATGGTGCAACCGGAAGCCGCCATCGACGGTCTCGATGGTGATGTCGGCGATGTCGGCGATGGCGGTGCCTTCTTCCTCGAACGGCCACAGGCCGAAAAAGCGCGCCGTGAAGTCGAGCAGCGGTGCGTCGCTGGCAACCTGGATCGGCCGCTCGTCGAGTCCGTTGAAGCGGTACATCGTGCTCATATGGCCTCCCCCGACCTCTCCCCGGCGGGAAGAGGTCATGAACCTCAGATCGGGCAGGCCAGTTCGAAGACGATCCGTTCTGCCGACCATGCCGAGCGACCATAAACGATCGGCGTTCCGCTCGCATCGGCGTCGAGTTTGGTTACGTCCAGAATGGGCACTGACCGCGGCTGGCGCAGCAGGCGTGCCTCCTCGGCGGTGGGCGGCCGCGCCCCCACCGTGGTCGAGACGCGGACGTAGTCCACGATGCCGTAGGCCGCCAACGTGGCCGTCAGTGTGGCGTGTTGGGCGCGGATGCGGTCGAAGTCCGGGAAACGGTCTGCCGGCAGGAAGACGCTGGCGGCCTCGATCGGTACGCCATCGGCCGTGCCGATGCCCTTGCGGCGAATGACAGGCGCACCGCGGGGCAGTCGCAGCGCCGCCGCAACCGCGGCATCGGCCGCGACGATCTCCTGCGCGATCAAGGTGCCGCCCGGTTCGAAGCCCTGCTCGGTCAGGGTCTGCGAATAGCGCGTGCGGCGCGACACCGGGTAGCGCACGACGTCGCGATGCACGAAGGTCCCGCGGCCCTGCTCGGCACGCACCAGGCCGCGCCTCTCCAGGCTGGCGATGGCCTGGCGCACAGTGGCCCGGCTGACGCCGAAACGCGCCATCATCGCCGGTTCGGTCGGTAACCGCTCGCCCGCCGCGCGTTTGCCGGCGCCGATTTCGTCAGCCAGGGCCTGCTCGATCTGATGCCACAGCGCCCCACCGTCCTTGCGCCGCACGGCGGTCGGCATCACGCGGCCTGCTTCTCCAGCCGGAACAGCAGCTTGTGATCGGCGGGATAGTCGAGCGCGTCCGTGAGCCGCGGGTAGTAGCGCCGGTCCTTGTGGGCCGGCACGAAGCCATCGAACCCGAACTTCCGGACCGACACGTCGAAGCCGGCCTGGGCGAAGGTGTCGGCGTATTCCTCCGGCGCGCGGTCCTGCACCGGCGCGTTGGTAGTGCCGCCGATCAGGGTGCGCCAGGCCGGCCACAGCGGACAGTGCGTATGACAGCCGGTGACGGCGTAGTAGACGCCGCCGTCGCGCAGCACCTGCCGGATCTGGGCGGCGTGCGCCGCCAGGTCGGGCAGCAGGTAGATCACCTCATAGCTGAAGGCGAGATCGAACTGCTCCCGCCATGGGCTCAGGTCGGTGGCGACCTCGAAATCGAGCGGCATGGTTCCCGCCAGTGTCCGGGCGGCGGCGATCGAGTCGCGGGCGATGTCGACGCCCAGGCCGCGGTGGAACGGCTTCAGGGCGTGCAGCAGCCGTAGGAAGCCGCCGCGGTTGCAGCCGAAATCCAGGATGGCGCGGGTCGCCAGGTCGGTCTCCGGGATCGACCGGATGAAATGACGCCACAGCGGACGGTGCGCCGCCTCCATGGCGGCTTCACGGTCGGGATCGGCGTGCCAGGTTCCGTAGGCGGGGGCGGCTTGAGTCACGGGCATCCTCGTAATCTGGGAGCATCGCCGTCATAGCCCAAATCGGTGACGGTTACGTGAATTCGTCCGGACGACCGGATGAATTCAGCCCGTCGCCATGATCGTGCGCGGGAAGTCGGCGAAGCACGCGGCGCCCTTGTCGGTGACCGCGAATGTTTCGGAGATCACCAGCCCGTACTGCTCGAGCCAGATGGCCGGGATGCAGTGGAATGTCATACCGGGCTCGAGCACCGTGCGATCGCCGGCGCGAATGCTGGCGGTCAGCTCACCCCAGGTCGGCGGGTAGCCGATGCCGACGGGGTAGCCGATGCGGCTGTCCTTCTCCAGGCCATGGCGCGCGATCACCGCCTTCCAGACCGCGGCCAGTTCTTCGCAGACCACGCCGGGCCGCACCGCGTCGAGCACGGCGTTGAGCCCTTCGGCGATGACCTTGCCGATGAGGTCGATGCGCGCACTGGGCTTGCCCAGGTAGATGCAGCGCGACAAGGGCGAGTGATAGCGATGCCGGACGCCGCCGAGCTCGATGTAGAACAGGTCATTGTCGACCAGCGGCGCGTCGGTCCACGACAGATGCGGCGCCGAGCAGATCTCGCCGACCATCGCGTTGGGCGGCTTGCAGGGAAACGTGCCGCCGAACTCCGGCAGGCCCGCCGTCGTCACGCGATAGACCTCGGCCATGACGTCGCATTGCCGCACGCCTGGCCTGGCCGCGTCGAACGCCGCCTGCTGGGCCGCCGCCGCGACGCGGCCGGCCTGATGCATGTAATCCAGCTCGCGCGCCGATTTCACCATCCGGCAGCCATTGACCAGCAGGAACGCATCGACGAAGGCGCAGTTCGGCAGGTTCTGGCGCAGCAGCGCGTCCCACTTGGCGGTGTAGTAGTAATCGTCGGTTTCGACGCCGACCCGCCCGCGGTCCCAGCCGCGGCGCTGCAGCTCCTCGGCCACGAACTGCATGGGATGCAGGTCGGGCGAGCCGACATAGTGATCGGGGTAGGGCACCACGTTGGCCTCGGCGAGGAAGGCGGTGAACTTGGCGCCGACCGCGTCCATCTTGCGGCCGATCCAGATCGGCTCTTCCTGGAGCAGGCTGACCGCGACCATCTGCGGCGTATAGAACGACCAGCCGTCGTACCCGGTGACCCAGAACTGGTTGGCCGGCGAGGCGATCAGCAGCAGGTCGATGCCCTGCTGGCTCATGACAGCCTTCACCCGCGCCACGCGCGCCAGATATTCCGCTTTCTCGAACAGCAGCATCGTCTTCCCGCCCACGGTTGACCCTCGACGAGGCTCGCGTGCGCGGCGCTGTCTGTCTACAGGCCCGTGACCTCTTTCAGCAGCCCGAAGAACGCGCGTTTGCGGGCCGAGCCGATCGACCAGTCGACCGGCAGCGACTGGAAGCCGTCCTCGAAGCGCTCGCGGATGCGACGATAGTCGAAGAAACCCCAGCCGGCACCGCTGTCGACGGCGGCGAGCATGTTGTTATCGGCCAGCTCGAGGCCACCATGGTCGTCTTCGTTGAAGGTGATGGGCTGACCGCGATAGCCGGCACTGGTGCGGGTGCGCAGCACGTGCAGGCGCATGCCGTCGGGCGTCTCGATCCGATTGCCGTGCGGCAGCAGGATGTCGGCGGTGGCCAGGATATTGGCGGGCGGTGCCGCCGGTCCGACCAGGCTCGTACCCACCAGCAGGCGTCCGGCCGGGGTCTCCAGCCGGCCGGCGCTGCGCTCCTGCGCCAGTGCGATCAGCGCGTGGCAACGATCGGCGGCGATGATCGGGTGCATGAAGACCGGCAGGTCGACCTCATTGCCGATTTCCAGCAGCACGTTGCGTGCGCCCTGCGCGACCAGCCAGTCGACGGTACTGGTGACCGCGGCACGCACGGCGTTCTCGTCGCGCAGGCGCTGGCTCTGGCGGCCGTAGAACAGCCCCAGGATCAGCGCCATGCCGTGCGCGTCGGCGGCGCCCATGAGCGCCGCGAGCCGCGCGGCGTAATCAGGCTTCAAGGCGCCGTCGGCGGTGAAGCCGCAGATATGCCAGGGCTGGTGCCAGGAATAGCCCTGCGGGCTGCCGCCCGACAGGTTGAGCGCTATCGCCAGCAGCCCGTGCCGGCGATACTCCGGCAGCGCCGCGATCAGTTCACGGGTGTTGCGCTCGGCGCTCCAGTCACCGTCGGCATACGACCAGGCGCCGCGCGTCGCCGGATTCTCGTCGTCGACAATGGCGTTGGCCATGCGGCTGTTGAACAGCAGTCCCTCGATCCGGCTGCCGCGCCAGTGGCGGCCGGCATAGGTGGGTGCGCCGTTGATGTGAAAGCGATCGCCGTCGGCGGCGATGATGGTTGCCGTCTGCGCCATGGGCCCGCTGTCCGCTATCTGTTCGTCGTCACGCTGTCCCGGTGGACACCGCGCAGCTCGCGTGGCGAGCAGCCGAACCTGTCGCGGAACGCCCGGCTGAAATGCGCGGCGTCGTTGAAGCCCCAGCCGAAGGCGATCTCGCTGACGCTGCGGGCATCGTGCGCCGGATCGCAGAGGTCGCGCTTGGCGCCGTCGAGGCGCTGCGTCCAGATCCAGCCCGAGATCGATTCAGGCTCGCCCGCGAACGCGCGATGTACCGTGCTGGGTGACAATCTCAGATGCGCGGCGATGCCGGCAACGCAGAGCCGGGGATCGCGTAGATGCGCGCGGGCATGGGCCTTGATCTGTTCGCGATGCAACGCCGTCAGGGCCGGGACGGCCGGCTCGCTGGCGCCGGGCAGCGTGCTCAGTCCGGCGATCAGGATGTGCTCGACGCTTTCGGCCACCGCCGCCACGGAGACAGGTTCCAGCGTATCGAGGTCGGCGGCGAGCAGGCGGATCATCGACATCATGAGGTGGCCTGCGCCCCGCTCGCCCGACACCGCGCGCGCCGTCAGCATCTCGGTACCCTTCAGTCGTGAGCGCAGAATGGCGCCGGGCAGCCGCAGCACGTACTGCTGGAAGTCATTGTCGAAGATCAGTTCGTAGGGCCGTGTCGAATCATAGAGTGCGAAGTCTCCCGGCTTGAGCAGCGCCTGGCGGCCGTCCTGGACGATGCGGCCGGTGCCGGCGCTCTGGATGGAGACGATGAAGTAGTCCTCCGTCGCCCGGGCGATGCGATCGGGCGTGCGGCGCACCCACTGCGAGGTTGCCGTCACCCGCGACAGGCCCAGCGTGGCCAGCTGCGCCAGGCGGATTTCGCCGCGAATATCCTTCCTGTCGTTGGGAACGTCGCAGCCGAGCTGGACATAGGTGTCACATACGGCGTCGGTCCAGTACGACAGCCGTTCGCGCCGGGATACCTGATCGGTGGACCACAGTGTGGTCATGCGCCAAGCCTATCCCCAGGCCGCGGCAAGTCCATGGGAAAATGACCGTTGCGACGGCCAGTCAAGACTCGCGGCAGCCACAGGCAAGACCGCCGCTGAAACGCGCACTACCCTCCCGACGAAGAAAACCGGCCTGGGAGGCTTCGCTATGATGCATCCGAAATTCCGGGCGGCCGCCGTGCAGGCGGCGCCCGTGTTCCTCGATCTCGATGCGACGGTCGACAAGTGTATCGCCCTGATCAAGGAGGCGGCCGCCAAGGGCTGCCAGTTGATCGCTTTTCCGGAGACCTTCGTTCCCGGCTATCCCTGGTTCATCTGGCTCGATTCACCGGCCTGGGGCATGCAGTTCATCCAGCGCTACCACGACAATTCGCTGGTCTATGGCTCGCCCGCCGCCGAGCGCCTCGCGCAGGCGGCCAGGGACAACAGCATCATGGTGGTGATGGGACACAGCGAGAAATCGGGCGGCAGCCTCTACATGGGGCAGTGGATCATCGATGCTGACGGCAAGACGATCGCCATGCGGCGCAAGCTCAAGCCCACCCATGTCGAGCGCACGGTGTTCGGCGAGGGTGACGGCAGCGACCTGTCGGTCTTCGATACCAGGCTGGGCCGCGTCGGCGCGCTGTGCTGCTGGGAGCATCTGCAGCCGCTCTCCAAATACGCCATGTACGCCCAGAACGAGCAGGTGCACATCGCGGCATGGCCCAGCTTCTCGCTCTATCGCGGCGGCGCCTACGCGCTGGGGCCTGAGGTCAACAACGCCGCCACGCGCGTCTATGCGGTCGAGGGCGGCTGCTTCGTGGTCGCGCCGTGTGCCACCGTCTCCAAGGAAATGGTCGACCTGCTGTGTGTCGACGAGGGCAAGAAGCAGTTGCTGCTGGCGGGTGGCGGTTTTGCCCAGATCTACGCGCCGGATGGCCAGCTGATGCATGCGCCGCTGCCGGAAGGCGAGGAAGGGCTGGTCTGCGCCGATATCGATCTCGGCATGATCGCGCTCGCCAAGGCAGCCGCCGATCCGGCCGGTCACTACGCGCGCCCCGATGTCACGCGCCTTCTGCTCGACAAGACGCCGGGTGATCGCGTGATCGCCGGCCGCCGGGCCGCGACCGAAGTGACGCGCGGCGCCCAGGACACTGCCACCGGACCGTCGGCGCGCGCCGAGGTGCTCGCGCTCGTCACCCGCGATGAGGAGGCGGCGGCATGATGGAATCGGCCATACCGCTGCACCTGCGTTCGACGCGCACCCGTCATCGCCGCGTGCCCGACGACTATCAACCGCCTTATCCTTCCTATGTCGCGCGCCACCGTCCGGCCGTGGCGCGCGTGGTGATGGCCTATCTCGGCCTGCAGTACGCCGGCGAGGCGCCGCCCGCGGCGCAGGACGCCCTCGATGGTGCCACGGCAATGTTTGCCGCCACCGATGGGCCGCGTCATTGCGACCGCGCCCGCTACGTCGACGAGGCCGGCTTCACCAATGTCATCTCCATCGCCTATTGGGATGATCCCGGCGCCTTCGACGCCTGGTTCGCCGCGCGGGGGCGATCATGGTCGGGCGATGATAAACCCGATGCGGCGATCGGCTACTTCACGGAGATCCTGCGGCCCGCTGTCGACCGTTTCGAGACGCTGTTTTCCGCAGCGGACCGGCGCGAGGGTGTCGGCCTGGCCGCCGACGGCCTCAGCGACGTGGTTCAGGAGCATGCCTACTGGGGCGGCATGCGCGACCGCATTGCCCTGTCGCAAACCGACGCCCTGACCCCGGTGGGCCGGCCGCAGACCAGCGGGTCGAGCCATCGCCGCCGCATCGTTCCCCATGAAAACATCTGCCTGATCCGCTCCGGGCAGGACTGGACCGACACCGACCCCTCGGAACGCTGCATGTACCTGGAGGAGGTGGAGCCGATCTTGCGCGCGGGCATGGATTTCCTGCGCGACGAGGGGCTCGCGTGCGGCTGCTTCGCCAATCGCTACATGACGGTCGTCGGCACCGACGGCCGGCCGGTCGAGAAGAGCTTCGGCATGAGCTGGTGGCGCAGTCTGGCCGATCTCGAGCGTTGGGCCGAGTCGCATCCCACGCATGTCGCGATCTTCGGCGCCGCGATGAAATATCTGTCCACGCTCGGTCCGGCCGCCAAGCTGAGGCTCTACCACGAAGTCACGGTGGCGGCGGCGCACGAACAGTTCTTCGAGTACCTGCACTGCCATCCCAAGACCGGCATGCTGCGCTGCGGCTGATGCGCTTGCGGCGGTGCGAGCAGTCCGCCATGTCGAGCGCAGCGAGACATCTCCTGGAAATGGAGTCTCCGTTCGCGGGAGATCCCTCGCTGCGCTCGGCAGTTTGATCGAACCTAGGTACCGATCTCGCCGCCGTCTTCCTTGGTGATGACGACCACGCTGGGCCGCGGCGGCATGTCGTCCTTGAAGTCGGGCCAGCGCGTTGCCGGCGTGTCGAAACTGGAGCCGGGCACGCCGTCGGTGCCGGGATGCTGAACGGCCACGAACAGCGTCTTGTTGTCGGGCGTGAATTCCGGTCCGCACATCTCGGCGCCCATCGGGCACGCGAAGAAGCGCCGAGTCAGATAGGCGGCGGGGCCATCGACATCGCAGGCGAAGAGGCCGTCGGGAATGCCGTACTTCGACCAGTTGTTGCCGGTGTCGGTGGCGATCCACAGGCGGCCCTTGGCATCGAAGGCGACGTTGTCGGGCGAACTGAACCAGCCGTCCGCCGACACGCCGGGGTGATACTTCGCGCCCTGGTCCGGCTTCGACGGATCGCCGGCCAGGATGGGAATGGTCCAGGTGAAGACGTCGGCGGCGTGGTCGGCATCCTTGCCGCGGCCGCCCGGCGGGATCATCGCCAGGATATGGCCATGAATGTTGGCGGCGCGCGGATTGGCCGGGTTGGTATCGCCGTCCTTGCGCTCGGCGTTGTTGGTGAGGGCGGCATAGACCACGCCGGTCACCGGGTCAGGCTCGACATCCTCCGGCCGGTCCATCTTGGTGGCGCCCAGCAGGTCGCCGGCCCGTCGTGCCTCGATCACCACGTCGGCCTGGGACTGGAAACCGTTCGCCGCCGTCAACGGGCCTTCGCCGTGGACCAGCCGGTGCCAGTGCAGGGTGCCGTCGGCCTCGAAGCGCGCCACGCTGAGCACGCCGTCGTCGAGCAGGTTCATGTTGGCGGCGCGGTTGGCGGGATCGAAGCGGCCTGCGGTGACGAAGCGGTAGATGTATTCGTTGCGCTCGTCGTCGCCGGCATAGAGCACGACTCGGCCGTCCTTGGTGACGATGGCGGTGGCGCCCTCGTGCTTGAAGCGGCCCAGCGCCGTGCGCTTCACCGGCGTTGAGGTCGGATCATAAGGGTCGAGTTCGACGATCCAGCCGAAGCGGTTGGCTTCGTTGGGCTCCTTGGCGAGATCGAAGCGATCGACGTGCCGGCCCCACCAGCGATAGCCGCCACCCGAACCGCCGACGCCGTAGCGTTTGCGGGCATCGACCTCGCTGTCGGCCGGCGCCTCGCCCGAGAAGTAATTGTGGAAGTTCTCCTCGCCGTGCAGCGTCGTGCCCCACGGCGTCTTGCCGCCGGCGCAGTTATTGAGCGTGCCCAGCACGCGCGTGCCTGTCGGGTCGGCGTTGGTCTTCAGGCGGTCATGGCCGGCCGCCGGGCCGGCGACGCGAAACGGCGCCGTCGCGGGCAGGCGGCGGCTCAGCGTGCTGTCGGTCACGACGGTCCAGGTGCCGCCGGTGCGACGCACCTCCACGACCGACAGGCCGTGCGCGGCCATCTCGACCTCGACCCGTTCGCGCGTCATCTGCTCCAGAACGGTATCGCGCGTAATGCCCGACCACATGAAGGCGGTGCTGGTGTATTCGTGGTTGGCCACCAGCAGGCCATGGTCGCTGTTGGTCGAGCCCAGGGGCAGCGGCATGTAGGCCAGGAAGTCGTTGTTGTAGCCGAACTGCCTGTCCTGGGCGGCCGCCGACAGGTTCTTGACGTCGAACGCCGGTGCCCCGGCGACAACGGGATCGCCCCAGCGGATCAGGATATCGGCCCGATAGCCGGAGGCAACGACATGGTGGGGCGACGGCTTGCCGGTCACCTCGCGGAACGTCAGGCTCGATGCCGCCTGTGCCGCCGCCGGGCGTGCGGCCACAGACGACAGGGCCGTCGACGCCAGCAGGCCCAACGCTGCCCGTCGCGACAAACGGGCCGTCACGATATCGCCGAGGGTCGGATTCGCGCTGTCGTTGCGGCCGATATCGTCGATCGGATCGTCGTGGCACAGCGGCCGGTCCATCAGGCGGTCTCCCATGCTATCCCTGCGGGGGACAGACTAGGCGTTCCGGCCGGCGGGGCCAATGGAGGGAACATGAGCGGGTTGGGTGATCTGATCGAGCGGCGTTTCGGGGAGCGCGTCGAGGCCGAGGTGCCGGCCGACAGTGCGCCGACCCTGCACCGCATGCTGGCCCGCGGCGTGCGGCGCGCCTTTCTCGACAAGCCGGTCGAGCCGGCGCTGCTGCGCACCTTGTGCGCCGCGGCACTGTCGTCGCCGACCAAGAGTGACATGCAGCAGGGCGATATCCTCGTCCTCGACGATCCGGCCCGTCGTGCCGCGATCTTCGCCACCATGCCCGACCATCCCTGGCTCGCGGCGTCGCCGGTCTTCCTGGTCTTCCTCGGCAACAACCGCCGGCAGCGCCAGATCCACGAATGGCGCGGTAAGCCGTTCGCCAACGATCATCTCGATCCATTCTTCAACGCCGCCGTCGACGGCGCCATCGTGATGGCGACGTTCATCGCCGCCGCCGAGGCCGTCGGCCTGGGGTGCTGCCCGATCAGCCAGATCCGCAACGAGTCGCGCCTGGTCTCGGATGTGCTGGAGCTGCCGGCGCATGTGTTTCCCATCGCCGGCCTTGCCGTCGGCTGGCCCGCGCGCGAGGGCGAGCTGAGCCTGCGCCTGCCGCTGGAGGTGCGCGTGCACCATGATCGCTTCGACGAGGCCGACCTTGCCGCCAGGATCGATGCCTACGACCGCCGCCGTGCCGCCGTGCAACCTTATCGCCGGCAGCGTGACGAGGAACGCTTCGGCCGCGTCGATCTCTACGGATGGTCGGAAGACAAGGCCCGCCAGTACGCCCGCGCCGAGCGCGCCAGCTTCGGCGAGTACGTGCGCGGCCAGGGCTTCAAGCTGGATTGACCGGGGATAAAACTGTGCATCGGGCGTGGATAAGAGACCGCGTGATGTCGACTTTGCCGTTTGCTAGGCGCCGGAAATAACGGGATAATCCGGTGTCTGCAAAATACGTCATCAGAACGTAACAGACGCCGGCTGGACCGGGCGCAAAAAGAACCCCTCTTCGTGGGAAAGAGGGGTTCGAGTTTGGCGTCGCGGGCCCGTCAGGGGATGGACCGGGCGACGCGCGGGGAAAGCGCAGGCGTTCAGTCCGCTGTCATGAGCCGATCTCGCCGCCGTCGTCCTTGGTGATCACCACCACCGAGGGCCGCGGCGGCACGCCGTCCTTGAAGTCGGGCCAGCGCGTCGCTGGCGTATCGAAGCTCGAGCCCTTCACGCCGTCGACGGCGGGATGCTGCACCGAGACGAAGAACGTTTTGCCGTCGGGCGTGAATTCCGGGCCGCACATCTCGGCGCCGATCGGCACCGCGAAGAAGCACCGGGTGACGTAGGCCGAGGCGCCCTCGGTCTCGCACACCCAGATGCCGTCGGCGATGCCGGTACGCGGCCAGTCGGTGCCCTGGTCGGTGGCGATCCACAGCCGGCCCTTGGGGTCGAAGGCGATGTTGTCGGGGCAGGAGAACCAGCCGCCGTTCGAGATGCCCTGCGGGTACTTGGCGCCGTGCTCGGGCTTGCCAGGATCACCGGCCAGCAGCGGCAGTTCCCAGCGGAACGTATCGGCGGCGTGATCGGCGTCCTTGCCGCGACCGCCCGGCGGCTGCAGCGCCACGATCTGGCCGTAGTAGTTCTTCGCCCGCGGGTTGACGGCATCGACCTGCGCTGCCGTGCGGTCGCTGTTGTTCGTCAGTACGACGTACACGACGCCGGTCACCGGGTTGGTCTCGATGTCCTCGGGGCGATCCATCTTGGTGGCGCCCAGCAGGTCGGCGGCGCGCCGGGCCTCGATCTGGACGTCGGCCTGCGATTGGAAGCCGTTGGCGGCGTTGAGCGGACCCTCGCCGTGGCGCAGCGTCAGCCAGTGCACGCTGCCGTCGGCATCGAAGCGGGCCACCGACAAGGTGCCGGTGTCGAGCAGGTCGCGATTGGCGCTGCGGTTGGACGGATCGAAGCGACCGTCGGAGACGAAGCGATAGACGTACTCGAACTTCTCGTCGTCGCCGCAGTACACGACCACGCGGCCGTCGTTGTTGACCACCACCGTGCCGGCCTCGTGCTTGAAGCGGCCCAGCGCCGTGCGCTTCACCGGCGTGGCGGTCGGGTCATACGGGTCGATCTCGACGATCCAGCCGAAGCGGTTGGCCTCGTTCGGCTCCTTGGCGACGTCGAAACGGGCGTCGTGGGTGGCCCACCACGGATAGACCGTGCCCTTGCCGCCGACGCCGAAGCGGCGGTGGTTGGCGGCTTCCGGGCCACTGGTCTCGCCGCTGAAATACATATGAATGTTTTCTTCGCCGGTCAGGATGGTGCCCCACGGCGTCTTGCCGCCGGAGCAGTTGTTCATCATGCCCAGCACCGCCTTGCCGGTGGGGTCGGCCGACGTCTTCAGACGGTCGTGTCCCGCCGCCGGGCCACCGACGGCCATCGGCGTCATCGCCGTGACGCGCCGCGCGTAGCGGCTGTCGGGCACCACCGACCACGTGCCAGCCTCCTTGCGGATCTCCACCACCGAACCGCCGTGGGCCGCCATTTCGGCGCGGGTACGCTCGGCAGTCATCTTCTCGCCGATGGTGTCCTTGGTGATGCCCGACCACATGAAGTCGGGGTTGGTGTACTCGTGGTTCACCCACAGCAGGCCGTGCTCGGCATTGGCCGAGCCGGCCGGCAGCGGCAGGTAGCCGATGAAGTCGTTGTTGTAGCCGAACTGGCGGGCCTGGGCGTCGGCGGTGACGTTGGCCGGGTCGAAGGCGGCGGCACCCGGCATCACTGGGTCGCCCCAGCGCAGCAGAATGCGCGCGCTGTAGCCGGGCGCGACGTGATGGGTGGGCGAAACGGCGCTCGACGTTTCGGTGAAGGTCAGCGTGCTTTCATTGGCCGCTGCCGGCCGCGGCAGGAGGCTGGCGAGCGTGCCGGTGGCCGCCGCGGCGGCGAACGCCGACGCCCCGAACAGGGCATCGCGCCGGCGCAGCCGGCGTACGGTGATTTCAGCGAGGGTCGGGTTGGGTGTTGGGTTGCGGCCCACCGCGTCGATGGGATCGTCAAATTCCATCGCCGGCCTGCGGCTCGGATCGGTTGATGGCATGCGCCCCACCTGCTCCCTCTTATGCCCAGGCGGTCTAAGGGGCGCGGGTTGCCTGCCGATGACTGGTCCATGTCAAGGGGGTGACAGTCTGTGGAGACCGTGGATGGGACTGTGGATATGGGGAAAAGAGTGGGTGTTTCTTTTTTGGACCGCGGGCGTCCACGCCCGCATCGGCGCGTCAGCGCCGACTGCGATGAGGCCGCCCGTCGCGCCGCGCCGGGCGATGCGGGCGTGGACGCCCGCGGTCCAAAAAATGATCACCCGCCCTGGGCGTCGAGTGCGTAGCCGGCGGCGCGCACCGTGCGGATCAGGTCGGGTTGGCCCTCGATATTGAGCGCGACCCGCAGGCGGCGGATGTGGACGTCGACGGTACGGGCCTCGATGTAGACATCGCGGCCCCAGACCGAGTCCAGCAGCTGCTCGCGGGTGAACACGCGGCCGGGATGTTCCATGAAGTGCCGCAGCAGCCGGAACTCGGTCGGTCCCAGATGCACGGCTTTGCCCTGGCGTGTGACGCGATGCTGCACCAGATCCATGGTCAGGTCGGCGTAGCTCAGCACCTCGTCGGCCAGCGCCGGGCGGATTCGGCGCAGCACGGCGCGGATGCGCGCGATCAGCTCGGCGGGTGAGAACGGCTTGCTGACATAGTCGTCGGCACCGGCATCGAGGCCGCGTACGCGGTCATGCTCCTCGCCGCGGGCGGTGAGCACGATGATCGGGATGTTGGCCGTGCCCGGCGCGCGACGCAGCTGCCGGCAGACCTCGATGCCCGACATCAGCGGCAGCATCCAGTCGAGCAGGACCAGGTCGGGCCGGTCCTCGTCGATGGCGCGCATCGCCGCCTCGCCGTCGCCGGCTGCCGATACGCGGTAGCCGGCGCGTTCCAGGTTGTAGCGCAGCAACTCGACCAGAGGCGCTTCGTCCTCGACGATCAGGATGTGCGTCTTGTTGGCGCTCATGCCGACAGGGGATCGGTCGGCGCCAGGGGGCGTGATTTCATGAAGTCCCACGGGGTCGCTCCTCGACGACCTCCTCTCCGGTCCACCGGAAGAGGAGGAGTTCGGCGATGTTGGTAGCGTGGTCACCGATACGTTCGATGTTTTTGGCCATGAACATCAGTTGTGTGCAGGCCGAGATGGTGCGGGCATCCTCCATCATGTAGGTCAAGAGTTCACGCACGAGACCGTGGTAGACGTCGTCGATATCGGCATCGCGCGTCCATACAGCCCGTGCGCGGGCGTCGTCCTTCGAGGACAGTGCGTCCAGGACATCCTTGAGCAGCGCCTGCACCAGGCGGCCCAGCCGGTCGACGCCGCTCAGCGCCGGCGGCGGCGTGGTCAGCGTCTGGATTTGCAGCGAACGCTTGGCGATGTTCTTGGCATAATCGGCGATGCGCTCGAGTGCGCTCGCGATCTTGATCGAGGTCACGATCAGCCGCAGATCGTTGGCCATCGGCTGGCGCAGCGCCAGCATGCGGATGACCTGGTTCTGCACCGTGCGGTCGAGTTCATCGACGCGGTTGTCAGCCTTCATGACCTTTTCGGCGGTCTCCGAATTGCGCTCGCGCAGCGCGGCCAGCGCCATCGCGAGCTGCGACTCGGCGAGGCCGCCCATCTCGGAGATCGACGCATCAAGCTTGTCCAGCTCGTCGTCGAAGCGCTTGACCATATGCTCGGCGGGCATCGTCTCTCTCCCAGGGCTCAGCCGAACCGGCCGGTGATGTAGGCCTGCGTGCGCTCTTCCTTCGGGTTGGTGAAGATCTGCGATGTGTCGCCGACCTCCACCAGGTCGCCAAGGTGGAAGAACGCCGTGCGCTGCGAGACGCGGGCGGCCTGTTGCATGGAGTGCGTCACGATCACGATCGTGAAGTTTTCGCGCAGCTCGTCGATCAGCTCCTCGATCTTGGCCGTCGCGATCGGGTCGAGCGCCGAGCAGGGCTCGTCCATTAGGATCACCTCGGGGCTGACGGCGATCGCGCGCGCGATGCACAGGCGCTGCTGCTGGCCGCCCGACAGGCCGGTGCCCGGCTTGTCCAGCCGGTCTTTCACCTCACCCCACAGGCCGGCGCGGTTGAGGCTGCTCTCGACGATCTCGTCGAGCTCCTCCTTGCCGGAGGCGATGCCGTGGATCTTGGGACCGTAGGCCACGTTCTCGTAGATCGACTTGGGGAACGGGTTGGGTTTCTGGAACACCATGCCGACACGGGCACGCAGCTGCACCACGTCAATGCGCTTGTCGTAGATGTCGTCGCCGTCGATGGCGATCTTGCCCTCGACGCGGCAGCCATCGACCACGTCGTTCATGCGGTTCATGCAGCGCAAGAAGGTCGACTTGCCGCAGCCTGACGGGCCGATCAGCGCCGTCACCTCGCGCTCGCGGATGTCGAGGTCGACGCCGTGCAGCGCCCGCTTCTCGCCGTAGAAGACCTTCACGTCGCGCGCGATGACCTTGGCCGAACGGTTCGTCGAGGCGACGCTGTTGGTCACGCTGACGGGTTTCATGGCAATCGTATTCATCACAAATTCCCCTACCAGCGGCGCTCGAACCGGCGGCGCAGGATGACCGCGGCGGCGTTCATGACGATCAGGAAGACCAGCAAGATCAGGATGGCGGCGGATGTGCGTTCGACGAACGCCCGCTCCGACGCGCCGGCCCACATGTAGATCTGCACCGGCAGCGCAGTGGCCGGATCGAACGGCGTCGCCGGCGTGGCGACCACGAACGCCACCATGCCGATCAGCAGCAGCGGGGCCGTTTCACCCAGCGCGCGCGCCATGCCGATGATCGTGCCGGTCAGGATGCCAGGCAGCGCCAGCGGCACCACGTGGTGCGTGATCACCTGCATCTTGGAGGCGCCGACGCCCAGCGCCGCTTCGCGGATCGACGGCGGCACCGCCTTGATCGAGGCACGCGTGGCGATGATCACCACCGGCAAGGTCATCAGCGACAGCACCAGGCCGCCGACCACCGGCGCCGAGCGGGGCATGCCGAAGAAGTTCAGGAAGATCGCCAGGCCCAGCAGACCGAACACGATCGACGGCACGGCGGCGAGGTTGTTGATGTTGACCTCGATCAGGTCGGTCCAGCGGTTGCGCGGCGCGAATTCCTCGAGATAGACGGCAGCGGCGACGCCGACCGGCAGGGCGGTCAGCAGCACCACCAGCATCATGTAGAGCGAGCCGATGATGGCGACGCCCATGCCCGCCTGCTCGGGATCGCTCGAGGCGCCGTTGACGAACAGCGCCGTGTTGAAGCGCTTTTCCAGGCGGCCGTCGGCCACCAGCTTGTCGGCCCAGACGATCTGCCGGTTGTTCAGTCGGCGCTGGTTCTCGGGCAGGTCGCGTGAGATCTGGCCCTTGATGAAGGTATCGACGTCGGCGGCGGCAGAGATCCAGACTGGCACTGTCTTGCCGACCAGCGACGGGTTGGCCAGCACCCGCTGGCGCAACTCGTTGTCGGCGCCGTTGGACAGCAGGGCATAGGCGTCGCGCCGCTCCGTGCGGTCGGTGCCGACGCCCAGCGTCGTGCGCAGAGCGGTGCGCAACAGCGCCGTGTAGTCGGCGGTGCGCAGCGCGTTCTCGTCGACCTGGCCACCGGGCGCCAGGGTCGCGGCGTCCAGCGTCACGTCCAGCCGCATCTTGCTCTGCTGCAGGGCGCCATAGCCCTGCAGGATCAGCGTGATGAACAGCCAGGCCAGGAAGAACAGGCCGAAGGCGATCGCCGCCATGCCGTAGGCGCGGAACCGCCGTTCGACGGCATAGCGGGCACGCACGCGCTTCTCGTCGAGGACGAGCTTGCGTGAAGGGCGGGTCGCGGAGTCCGCAACAGTCATGGGTAGGGCCGAGTCGGTCATGGTGTGAGGTCCAGGCGCATCAATCGTACTGTTCGCGGTACTTGCGCACGATGTGGAGCGCGTAAATGTTCAGCCCCAGCGTCAGCACGAACAGGGTCAGGCCGAGCGCGAAGGCCACCAGGGTCTGGGGGCTGTTGAATTCGAGGTCGCCGGTCAGCTGGCTCACGATCTTGACCGTGACCGTGGTCACCGAGTCGAACGGGTTGAGCGTCATCTTGGCGGCGATGCCGGCGGCCATGACCACGATCATGGTCTCGCCGATGGCGCGCGAGACCGCCAGCAGCACGCTGCCGACGATGCCGGGCAGCGCTGCCGGCAGCACCACGCGCTTGATGGTCTCCGACTGTGTCGCGCCCAGCGCGTAGGAGCCGTCGCGCAGCGACTGCGGCACGGCGTTGATGATGTCATCCGACAGCGACGATACGAACGGGATGATCATCACGCCCATCACGACGCCTGCCGTGAGCGCGCTGGTCGCCGAGATGTCGAGCCCGACCGAGGCGCCGAGGTCACGGAACAGCGGCCCCAGGGTGGTCAGCGCGAAGAAGCCGTAGACCACCGTCGGGATGCCGGCCAGGATCTCCAGCAGCGGCTTGACCCAGGAGCGCACGGCCCTGTGGGCGTATTCCGACAGGTAGATCGCCGACAGCAGGCCGACCGGCACCGCCACGATCATCGAGATCAGCGAGATGAAGATCGTACCCCACAGCAACGGGATCAAGCCGAACTGGCCGGCCGAGCCGTCGCGGCCTACAGCCGTGAAGCGCGGATCCCATACCGTGCCGAAGAAGAAATCCTGCGGCGGCACCATCGAGAAGAAGTGCAGGGTCTCGAACAGCATCGAGAAGACGATGCCCACGGTGGTCAGGATGGCGATCGCCGAGCAGGCGATCAGCAGCCAGACGGCGGCGCGCTCGACGTCGTTGCGGGCCCGCAGCACCGGGCTGACCTTGCGCCAGGCGAAGAAGAACCCGACCGCGGCCAGGCCGATCACCAGGATGGTCATCGCCCAGTTCGACGTGGCGCGCAGCGACAGCACCCGGGCCGCCGCCTCCTTGGCATAGGCCGGCGCCTCGCCGACCACCGCGCGCCCGTTGGCGAGATTGTCGATGGTGGTCAGCACCAGGCTGAGCTTGTCCGGCGGCAGCGTGCGCACATCCTCGGGCAGGCTGTTGCGCACCACCATGTCGATGATGGTGGGCTGGGCGATGACCCACAGCGCCAGCAGCAGCAGCGCCGGCACGGCCGCCCACATCGCAACGTAGGTGCCATGGTAGGGCGGCCGTGAATGCAACGTCCGTGCGTGCCCATCCGCCGTGGCGAGCGCCCGCTGACGGCCGACGGCAAAGCCGGCCAGCATCATCAGCAGAATGGCGGCGAGCACGAGAGTGCTGGACATGGAATTCCCCGGAACCTGCGGTCAGGTGGCAACGATTGGAGACGGCACAAGCGATAGCTTGAACATTGGCCTCATCCTGAGGAGGCCGCGTAGCGGCCGTCTCGAAGGATGGGCAACGGACCTGGTGTGCAACCCACCCTTCGAGACGCGGCCCTGTGGGCCGCTCCTCAGGGTAAGGCAAGTGTTCAAGGTAGCGCTCATGATCAAAGAGGAGGAGAGGGACCGGCGCGGCGCCACGGCCGCGCCGGTCCATGCGGCATCAGTTGACCAGGGCGCCCTTGCCGAAGTCCGCGCGCATTTTGGTGCGCTCGGCCGCCGGCATCGGGATCAGGCCCTTGTCGGTCGCCATGCCTTCGTCACCCACCAGCTTGTCGCTGAGGAAGAACTCGACATACTCCTTCAGGCCGGGGATGACCGCGAGGTGCGCCTTCTTCACGTAGAAGTAGAGCGGACGCGACACCGGGTACTTGCCCGAGGCGATCGTCTCGAGCGTCGGCACGATGCCCGACACCGTCGCGACCTGGATCTTGTCCTTGTTCTGCTCGTAGAAGCTGAGGCCGAACACGCCGACCGCCGTGGGGGTGCGCTGGATGCGCGCCAGGGTCTCGGTGTAGTCGCCGTCGATGTCGACCGACAGGCCGTCCTTGCGCACTGCCTTGCAGGCGGTGGCCTTGGCCTTGGCGTCGGTGAGGGCCTTGATCTCCGGGAAGTCGTGGCAGCCGGCTTCCAGCACCTTCTCCTCGAACACTTCGCGGGTGCCGTGCTTCTCGCCGGGAATGAAGAGCTGGATCGGCTGATCCGGCAGCTTCGGATCGATCTCTTTCCAGTTCTTGTAGGGGTTGGCGGCGAGCGCGCCCTTCACCGGCACCTGGGCGGCGACGGCGAGGTAGACATGCTTGGGCTCCAGCACGAAATGGCCGGTCTTGGTGCTGCTGGCGAAGACGATGCCGTCGTAGCCGATCTTGATCTCCTGGATCTCGGCGACGCCGTTCTTTTTGCACTCCTCGATTTCGTTGGGCCGGATCTTGCGTGAGGAGTTGGCGATGTCGATGGTCTTCTCACCGATGCCGCCGCAGAAATTCTTCAGGCCGGCCGAGGAGCCGCCCGACTCGACGATCGGCGTCTTGAACTTGCCGGCGAAGGTCTTGCCGAACTGCTCAGCGGCGATGTTGGCGAAGGGCAGCACCGTCGACGACCCGGCGATCTGGATCTGGTCGCGCGCGTTCGCTGCGCTGGCCGCCATCACGGCAACGAGGGCCGTGAACGTGCCAGCAGCAAGGGTTCTGACGAGCATGAAAGCTCCGTATCTCTTGCAGTCCAAAGGTACTGGGCGGTGGACCGCATCCCGCCGTCGGCGCGAGTCCTATGAAGCGGACAACACCGTTTTATTGCTGATTTATTTCAATTCGATGACGCCCCGTGGCCGCTTATTGCACGCCAGTGTTGGACAAGTGCTTTAGTTGTTGAGGAATCGGCGTTTTTAGGGCCGAACCAGCTCAGCCGGGGCGGTGGAAAACTCGCTAGCAGGTAACAGAACGGTAAACGTCGAACCCTCGCCGACGGCGCTCTCGACCTCCAGCCGGCCGCGGTGGCGATTGAGCACATGCTTGACAATGGCCAACCCCAGGCCGGTGCCGCCCATCTGGCGCGAGCGGGCCGTATCGACGCGGTAGAACCGCTCGGTCAGGCGCGGCAGGTGCTCGGCGGCAATGCCCTCGCCCTGGTCGCGCACGATCAGCGCTAGGTGGTCGTCGGTGCGGCGGGCCTCGACAGTCACTGTCGTGCCCGGCCGGGTGTACTTCACGGCGTTGTCGATCAGGTTCTGGAACGCTATCGCCAGCTCGTCGCGATCGCCAGTCACCGCCGGCAGGTCATTGGCCAGAGTCAGTTGCAGGGTCACATCGCGCGGTCGCGCTTTCATATCCAGCATCTCGGTCAGGCCGCGCAGCAGCGGGCCGACCTCGACCCGGCCGACGGGTGGTTCGTGCTCGCGCTGCTCGATGCGCGACAGCGACAGCAGGTCCTCGACCAGCCGGCGCATGCGGCCGGTCTGCTCGGCCATGATGGCGAGGAAGCGTTCGCGCGCCTCGGCATCATCGCGCGCCGCACCGCGCAGCGTCTCGACGAAGCCGACCAGGCTCGCCAGCGGCGTGCGCAGCTCATGACTGGCGTTGGCGACAAAGTCGGCGCGCATGCGCTCGGCGCGGCGCAGCGCCGTCATGTCGTGCAGCACGACCAGCACCAGCGAGCCGTCGTCGGTCGGTCGCGGCAAGGCCGTGATGTGGGCGGCGAGGATGCGGGCCGGCGGGCCCACGACGGTGATCTCGGCCGGTTCATCGACCGGCCGGCCGGCCAGCGCCGCATCGACGCAGTCCAGCAGGGGCGGCTGGCGCAGGGTGGCGGCAAGATCACGCCCGGTCTCGATCGGCCCCAGCAGAGTGCGGGCGGCGCGGTTGAAGCGCACGACGCGGCGGTTGCCGTCGATGCCCAGCAGCGGGTCGGGCAGGCCGTCGACGATGGCCTGGGCCGAGGCCGACAGCGAATCGATCGAGGTGCGTTGCCGGCGCCACAGTCGGGTCAGCGCCGCGACGCCGCCGGCCAGTTCCTCGGCCGCCGGCGACAACACGAAGCGTGGCACGTCGGCGTCATCGCCGCGCGCCAGCGCCTCGACAAAGCGGGCGAAGCGGCCGACCGACAGCACATAGCGGCGCACAAAAATGGCCGTCGCCACCGCGATGCCGGCGAACGCCACCAGCGCATAGACCAGCGGCAACGCGTCCATCCACACCAGGATGAACAGGGCAATGCCTGACGGTGCCAGCGCAATGGCGTTGGCGATCAGGTGGCGACGCAACGGTAGCGACGGCGGGGGTTCGGCCATGCTGCTCACTCTAACAGTCAACGCTTAGTAGCCGGAATCGTCGCCCGGAGTGTTTGGGTTTTTTTACCTTCCCCATAGAGTCCTGCCGTCGTCGGCAGGACCGATCCCCTTCCTTGGGTGATACCCGTCCCTGGCTACACCGGCAGCACCAGATAGCGGAAGAGCCGCCAGATACGGCTCGCCAGGGGGAAACGGGGTGCGCAGCTCTCGTCCAGAACGGCGCAGCCGCTGGCGGAGCGAAGCTTCAGTGACGGGTCGTTGAACCATACGCCGCTGACACTCAGATTCTGAGCCAGGGCGAATTCGTGGGCGCGATCCCACGCCAGCAGATTGACCGCCGGCGTCGAGGCGCCTTTGGCGCTCAGTTGCACCTGCTCGCCATCCGATTGGAGGATCAGGTGCCCGCCTTCACCTTCTGCCACGCCATAGAACGTGCCGAGGCCGAGGAAATGGGCGCCAACATACGTGGTGTAGATCGAACGGAACGTCACATCAGTGGTGAAAGCCGCCAGGTCACGCATGCGAAAGCACACCTGCTGGCCTTTCTTGATTCTGATTCGCACTAGGTTGTGGTCGCCGGGCACCGAGATCTGCGGTGGATGGTTGGTATGGAGCGCCGTCTGCATCGCCACCCGGGTCACGATCAGGCGCGCTGTCAGCAACCGTTGGAGGAAGCACTCGAACGGCTTGGGCATGGAGACGCACATGTGCGTGCCCTCGCCCCGCCGTGCGATCCGCAGACTCACGTACCAGTCCTGGATGTCCTTGTCCGCAACCTTCCGGGTGGGATGTTCGGGGTCGGACTGATCGCTTAGATCCATGACGGGCGAGTCGACCAGTGCCAGGGTCTGGCTGGCGCCGCTGCCCGGCAACTGAAACGGCTGTTCCTGTGACGGCGCGACCTGCGGCGTGTGCTCCCGGTAGATCGCCCGGCCGAGAACCATCTGCGCCGCGGCGACCAGGGCGCCGAGCAGCATCAGATAACTCAGGCCGCTCAGGACCCTGGCGGCCAGGAATGCCGCATCGGCGGTCCTTTGAAGGTCCGCGAAGAATTCATCGATCAGCTTGAGGCCGTGTACACGGGCCTCCTCCAGACGTTGCTGACGTTCGTCCTCGGTCTTGACGGCCGTTTTGGTGACGAACTGGTTGAACGCATCCTGCCGTTTGTTGAACCCGCCTTGCACCGTGTCGTTTCCCGCGCTGACCAGGTTCCGACAGGGCGTTCGCACCGAGCCATATTTGAATTTGAACCCGTCACACGGCCGCCCGGTGTCCAACACCGGAGGACGCATCTTGGCGAACGTGTCGGTGAGTATCGTGGGAAACGTCTCGAGCTTCGCTTTCGTGTCCCATCTCACCCTGTCCAGGTCGATCTGGAAGTCGTTCTTCGTTTCCTCCCTGTATGCCTGGATGGAGAAGCGCACATCATGTTCCAAATCGCGGTCTCGAGGGGCGATCCTGTAGTCCTTGCGAATGAGCGTGAGACCCTTCCTGTATTCGACCCTGTACACCGCTTCTGTGAGTTCGCTTTGAATCCAGTAGTTGAGAAAACTGCCGGCCAGGGTCAGGAGAAGCGCGAAGCCCCAGATCCACACAACTTTCCGGACCGGAAGCTGTTCTGCTTGAGGTAGCGTGCTGCTCTCGGCGCGCCTTCTGTTGTGCCACTCCCGGATCGCGCGGCTGAAATCGCGATGATGGTCCAACAGCAGCTGAACGATGTAGTTGATGACGGCCATGAGCGCACCGAGTGCGGCGAACGCGGCGATGCCGACGGCAGTACTGTCGAAGTTGATGCCGAGCATCACGCCGGCGCAGAGAGCGAACAGCGCGTACGGCGCAAGCCCGATGCGGAACGCGAGAATGAACAGCACGAGGCTCAGGACCAGGAAGAGCGCCGGCAGGTAGAGGCGGTTGATGAACGCGAGCGGGTCGGCTTCCTTCGAAGCGCCGCCGCTCGCAGCGTCGAACCACCAGAAGAAGAGGACACCCACGGCATTGACGGCCAGTGTCGGCCACAGGAGTCTGGGCCGGTCCCGCCGGAACACGAGGCCCAGGAGGGCCGCGCCCACAATCGCCACGAGCCAGGCGCCGTGCAGCGCGTGCAGCAGGGGCGCCGCGCTGGCACCCACGCGAGACTCGACGATGCTCAACAACCCCAAAGCGCCGGCAGCGAAGCCGGCGTACAATGCCATCCGCGGCAGCGGTACATTGATCGGCATGTGCTCCCCCCAATCGCTCGCGTGCGCGCAGATCCGTTGTCGGGCGCCCGCAAAGGCGTCCGCCGGATGCTGTCGTGTACCGAGTACTCCCCACCGCAGGATCGGCGCCCCCCAGCGCGTAGACTGCAGTCGCAAATTCATTCTTTGCGCCGAGAATACTGCCTTTTTGCAGTTATGTCTTCCTGATTGATTTCCGCCGCGGTTCTTTCCCTAAAAGGGGTACCTGAACAACGACCTGTGTGGGCGCTTGACGTTACTTTCGCTCCCACGTGTGGCGGAAATCGTCGTGATCCTCGCGTTCCCGCAACCAACGCGCATGATCCCAGCGCTCGTTGCGATGTTCTCGCGCCCAGCGCTCGCGGTCGATGCGCTCGGCCTCGGCCAGTCGGTGCTCACGGTCGCGATCCCAGCGCCCCCATGCGTTATGATCCCAGTGCTGGCCCCGATGCTCGCGCTCCCAGGCTTCGCGGTCGGCGCGTTCGCGCTGTTGCGGCGACAGGTTCCACCACTGGGCCTGTGCCGGCGTGCCAACGGATAGGAGCGACGTGGGCGCCGATGCGCCACCCGTCATGTTGATGCTCATCATCGCCGCTACCGCAAAAGCACCGGCACTCATCCATAATTTCGACATGGGCGTGTCCTCGAAGGTTTACGGATCACAGCCCAATTCGACGCTGGCAATGTGACGGCGCTATGCGCGGATCGCGCCGCTTTTGAGGTCGCAACTGACACGACGCTGACGCTGTGAACGACCGCGGGCCTGAGATCGCGAAGCAGGCGTCAGTCGACGCAGCAACTCATCTTGCTCGCTGCTGGCGGCACGTCGAGCGCGGGGTTTTCGTCGAAGAAGCCCGAAGGATGCAGCGCGAAGCCGGCCGTCACCACCGTCTGCACCGGGAAATCTTCGGGCCGCGGCAGATGATGCAGGCCGAAGCTGTGCCACACGACCACGTCTTCATCGACCAGCGGGCGATCGGCCGCCGTCCATGCCGGCAGGCCGTCGCCGCCGGCGCTCTGGTTGGGATAGCGGCCGGCGGCGTGTATCTCGTCGGGGTGGTAGGCAGTCACCCAGAGCTGCCGGGTCATGAAGGTGGCACGCTGGACCACCATTGACTGCGGGCTGGAGAAGGTCGGTATCGGGCTCAGCGGCACCAGCCGGTAGGCGGTCGGCTGCCCCAGCTTGTTGCGGCGATCGGCGCTCGTGATCTTCCACAGCCGGGCCGCGTTGAAATCGACGTTGCGCTGCGCCCGCTGCTCCGATTCCAGCACGGTCTCGCGGATGGTGAATGCGTTGCCGTACGGGTTGTCCGGTCCGACCGGCAGCGCCACGGTGTCGACCTCCACGACGCGGTTGCG